>VTLG01008850.1_pt1 | contig 25974 bp, 33 predicted proteins | sample 4694571 | NCBI WGS metagenome assembly VTLG01 (sample SAMN12604809, study PRJNA352737) | marine metagenome | biome: ENVO:00000447; feature: ENVO:00000209|ENVO:00000569|ENVO:01000036; material: ENVO:00002151; isolation source: viral sequences binned using virsorter ...
AATCATTAATTAATTTTAGTATCAATCTATCTTTTAACCTCTTCTCAGCCATTGCAAAAGGATAAGGAGCTTTACAGTTGTTTGGTGATGCTTCACCAGTACTCCAAATAACTTTATTTCCTCTTTTTGCATCACCTACTATTGCAACATCTTTATTGCTATCTCTGTATATAGTTGGTGCACCAAACTGTATGTTTTCTTTTGCTGCTATCTTTTCACAAGCATCATGTGTTATTATCCACATACTTCTTGTACCTCTTTTTAATTCCCAAAAATCATCTTTGGATAAATCATATTTTTGTGCAATTTCTTTAATTTTCATAGTTTCTAATTTTTGTAAATATAGTTTTTAATTTATTCATTCTTTGTTCATTGTATTGAACTGCAATAGTTTTTAATTGCTTTTCAATGTTTTCTAATTGTTTAATAAATGTATCAAATCTGTGTTTATGTATTTCTAAATCATTATTTGATAAATGTATTCTACAGATAATTCTTTTATTCCAATTCACTCTTATAACTAAGTTTCTCAATCTATCTTGTAAATATCTGTTAGTTGTATATGCCCACCAATGATGAATATTTTCATTGTAGTAGTGTTCGTTGTGAGGATGTGGATAGTGTATCATAATTCGTTGTATTGTTCCATTAATTTTAATAATACTTCAGAATAAGATTTGTGTCCATTCTCTTTGCATTTGTTTTGAAATTGAACTAATGTATCCATTTTATTTGCTGGCACATAAAAGGTTCTTGTTGTATAATTTATTGTTCTTGACATAATATAATTTTTTAATATTTGTGTAAATATATATATAATTATAATACAAAACAAAAAAACTTTATTAACAATTAAATGTTAATTCTAAAATAAATGTGTAATTCTGGCTACTTGGCCATTACGTTTAGAGAAGATAAAACCCTCTATTGCTTGGTTATTAGAAGAAGTATAACCCATTTTATGATGCCAAGAATCTGCTGGTGATGGACTTCTAAAACTTTCAAGTGTGCAACCTACTAAATCTTTGTTACTTATCTTGTGATGAATATGGTGTGTAAACATATATCTGTATTTAGTTCTGCTCCATTCAGAACATTCATCAGCCATTAGTAAAGGTAATAAATCCCATTTAGCACCATCTCCATGAGTTGAACCAATTAAATTATCATAATAAGTATAATACTTTCTATGTTGTAAACTAATATCAAAAGTTATGTTTTTACTATTTCTAAAGTATGTAGCAATAGTATCAGCCAAACAAAAGCCAGTTAGATAATCGTGATTACTACTATTATAAATAACGTGTAAATCAGGATAAAAAGAAACTAATGTTTCTATAATATTTATATATAATCTTTTACCAATGTGAAAATGCTCAAAAAACATTCCATCTGTATCTTGAACAGTTCCCTTTGTTGTTTTGTTACCTCTTGGTGTATCAATGTGCATTACATCGTTACCAATACATAGTATTAATTTATCTATGTTAAAACCATTACTTTTCTGTAATATACCATCAATAGCTTCTAATGTTCTGTGTACTGCTATTTGTTTATTATACTCTTCTCCACTTACAAAAGATTTACATAATTTACCAATATGTATATCTGCTGGTGATATTAAAAGGCAATGTCCATCATTTACTTTAGGTTTAACAAGCTTTTGAAAGTTAGGTGAGTATTCTCTTAACTCTTTTAATAATTGTTCCTTAAACTCCTTTAAATCGTTTTGCTTAAAATTTGGATTCTTGAAATATAAACTGGCTTTTTTATTCTTTATCCAACCACTATGAACATCATTTGGATTTAAACCCTCAGCTTCTGCTTCATATTTTAATCTTCTGTAATCATTAATTATTTGTGCTTCATTTGAGTTAAGGCGGTAACGTGGATTACCTTTATCTTTAAATCTTTTTTTATGAGATTTCATTTAACAATTTTGTTAAATATAATGAAAAAAAATTATTTACTTTTTTTGTGCTATTGACCCAAAGTAGAATCCGGTAATTGATAACACGATTCCTTCCACGATTCCGGTTGTATGTATCATAAGCTCTTTATTGTGTATTGGTACTTCTATAAAAACTATTGCTACTAACAATAATACAAACCCACCTAAACCAACAATACCTGTAAAATTCATCATCCAATCAGTACCACCAGCTTTAACCATTTCAACTTCTCTTTGTCTTGCTGAATCTCTATCTTCAACTTCTAATTTGTAAAACTCTACTAACCTATTATGAATTTCTTGCTTTTCTTCAGGTGTTAAATCAGGGTCTTTACTAATAATATTCTTTACTATACCAAGTGTTCCTTGTTCTGGCAACACATCACCAACTAAATCAAGAACGTGAGGTACTTTCTCAGCTAAAAACTTTCCTATTTTAGTATCTTTAATTTTATTCACCCTGAACAGCTTTCACAAGTTTCATCTTCTATATTACACGTTCTTTCTGGTACTGGTATATTCTCCAGTTTTTTAATTAATTGTTCTAAGTTAGTTTGATTGTTTTTTTCCATTTAATTTATCCTTTACTTTTTTTGTTTTTGGTTTGAATGATTTTGGTTGTAAATCTAAGTATTCTAATTCTGCATTGTAGCAAGGGCATTGCTTCATAAATTCGTGTTCCTCAACCCCGTCGCCATCTCTGTCAGGTGAATAATCTCGGTGTCCATGAATACTTGCTTGTGGATAAATGTTTTTTAATACTTTAAGTATTTTAATTAATGATGCTTTTTGCGCATCTGTTCTTGTATCTTTTGCTTTACCATTAGAATCTAAGCCACCAACATAAGAAATACCAATACTATCACTATTTCCATTCTTAACATGCGCTCCAGCTCTTGATACTGGCCTACCAGAATTTATTTTACCTTCAATACCAATAATATAATGATAACCAATGTCTGAAAAACCTCTGTTCAAATGCCATTGCTTTATAGTAGCTGGACTAACATTAACACCTTCTTTTGTTGCGGTACAATGTATAACAATTTTGTTAACTTTTCTCATCTTTTTTAATTTTAGATTTCACTCTACGTTTTGCATTAAGTATTAGCTTCTCCTCCATCCTTGCAACCTTAACTAATAGTTGTGTATTCTCTGCAATTAATACTTCTATCTTTGCTTCAAGTTCTGTAATTTTAGCTGTAAGTGCTTCTATGTTTTGTGAATATACACTAAACTTTCTTTCAGATTTAGTTGCTCCAATATCCATTTTTTTAGATACTAAACCCCAAATTTCTTTTATTCCTAATGCTCCTATAATAGCACTTACTGCCATTAAAATACTGTGGTCATCCATTCTTACACTTTTTAAATAATTCATTATTCTGGGTCTTCAGGTGTCCAGTCACTACCTGCTAAAATCTCTAATATCTCACTATGATTATAAGTTCCTAAAGGTGTTAAAGTTCCATCAGTTATAAAACTTGGTTCAACTCGATAACTTAAAACCATTTGTGTATTAGCTAAATTTCTTCTAACAGATTGAGCAGAACTCTGATATACTTGTGAAAACAAGACAAGGTTGCTATCTGATAAATTACAAATTATGTATGTTCTATTATTCATTTTTATTTATTTAATATTATTAAGTTGGTGTATCACTTACTCTATCATCGACATCCATATTCACACTAAGCGAATTACTACTACTGTAAGGTGCATCACCAATAACTTCATCTCCCCCAAATCCAGAACTTAAACCATTCCCATAAGTATTGACACCATCTACTATATCATCCTCAGTCATATTTACAGATGTTCCATCATTACTGCCTTTTTCATCTAATACTGTCCAATTGGTGCTGAAAGAACTATTAGAACCTAACTGCCACCAACTAACTAAGTTTGAATAGGCACTATGGTTATTTAGATTTGAAGGAACACCCTCGTTATAAATTTCTGATACTTGTGCAGATGTTAAACCAACATTCCAGATTGATACATTTGATATTTTTGCACTTGGATAGTTGCCTGCTGAAGGAGCCCTTGAACAAATTCTTAGTGGGTCAGTATCATATAAAATTGTGCCAGAAGCTGAGACAGGAGTGTTAGCAACTCCATCTTTATAACCTATTATTTGAGAACCATCATAAGTAAATGCAATATGATGCCAATTACCATCAAATGCATTTGATAAAGCGTTTGATAAATAATAATTACTTCCATCATAAATAAAGAATTTTAAATCTGTAGTAGTGTTTGCTGTGTAAATAGCATAAGAATTGTTACCTTTTTCAAGAAAATATTTATAATTAACACTTTGTGTACCTGCATTAACCCAAAAAGAAACAGTTATATTTTGTGGCTTTAAATCAGTTGAATCAGATATGTTTATATAATTTGAAGTGCCATCAAAATCTAATGCGTAGGGTGAATACCCTGATTTGAAAGATAAATCACTTTGTACTAAATTGGCTTGTGTCATTCCTGAGCTTGTGCCATCGTTAGAATTAGAACTTGAGTCAGGGATAGTCCAAGTTGTTGTTGATGAATTATAAGTAGCAGAAGCATCTAATTTCCACCAACCTTGTAAAGAAGTAAATCCTGACATTGAAGTAAGTGGAGAACCATTATTATAAAGAGTTTCGACATCTGATAAAGATAATGCTGTGTTAAAAAATTGCCAGTTACTCGCTTCATATACATTATCTGAACCTCCTGTAAATTCAGATATAATTGTGTCTTCATTTTCTAAACCAGTAAAAGCAGCAAAATTATTACTTCCAGAATTTTGATTGAATGTACCATTGTAACTTACATATACACTTACATTATTACCGTTTCTAACTCTACAAACGTGCATCCAAGTATCATTTGGAGTAGAAAAAGTAATTGTTTTAGAACCTCCAGCTGTTGTTATTCTTGTAAATATTGTAGTTGATGTTAAATACAAAGGATAACCACCTTGATTAGAACCAGATGGCCCTAATCTTCCTAACCATAAAGCTGAACTTGAAGTAGTTCTTTTTACCCAAAAAGATTCAGTTGATTGCGTGCCTAAGTTTAAGGTATTAATTAAAATATTGTCATTATCAAAATCAAAAACATAATCTTTCAGAGAACTATTAGGCACTAAATAATTAGAACCATTAAAAGAATCTTGGTCACCTAAAGGATAGTAAGCCACAGGTTTTGGAGATAAACTCATCGGGTTACCTATACCAGTAGAGCTTGAACCATAAAGAGTTGTTACTTGGCTTGAAGAAAGAGCGTAATCAAAAATGGCTACTCCGTCTGATTTACCATTAAAAAAATATGTAGAACCTGTAACATATCCACCAATAGCTCTAATATCTAATTGTCTATCTGTTCCAGTACTTGTAGAAACACCATTTACATATAGTGTAGCAGTTGTTCCATCACCTGTAATACAAAAATGTGTCCATCCCTCGCTTAACGTTCCTGTTGACAATTGTGTAATATTACTTGAATCTCTTATATATATTTTACTATTTGGATTATCAAGCCAAAAATAATAAATAGGAAACGCATCTCCTCCTAATAATGTATTCTGATTTACAGTTGGCTCTACATAACACCAAACAGATATACTTTTATTAGTAGTTAATTGAATAGATGAATTTAAAGTAATTTTTTGACTCCCATCAAAGTCCATAGAATAGTTACTTTGCTTGTCTTTATTCTCATTGTTAGGCAAACGCCATTGTCTATTGTAGTAGTTACTCATAATTAATCTCCCATTCTATTCCAGTAAACCAAGTTGCTACCTGACACTGTGGTTAAATCTTTAGTTAAATTAGTTGATGTTGCATCATAAATGCTTTGTACTTGTGTAGATGTTAAAGCTGTGTTCCAGATTGCTACTTCGTCAACAGAGCCAGCAAAGAACCTACCTGATGTAAATGGATTATTGCCGATAGTTAAATTATTATTATTAGCATTAAGTGTTAAAGTGCCACTTGATTGAGTAGCTGCACTTACTCCATTTTTGTATAATATTAAATCTGTTCCATCAAAAGTTAACGCACAATGAATCCAAGTTGAAGTAGTATTAAAAAAATCTGAATCTGAAACAGTTGAAGCTCCTGAAGATATATTTGGAGTAAATTTTAAAACTTGTGAATTTTGTTGTATTGCAAACCCTCTTGTGCTTGTATCTGCGCAAATTATTCCTTTATCACCACCTGTGCTGTTTGAATCATTTTTTATCCAAAAACTAAAACTATATACAGATTGATTAAATATAGAATTATAAGAAATTTCTATAAAATCATTTGAACCATCAAAGTTCATACTGTAATTATTAGCAATACCAGCAGCAGTTACAGCTAAATCAAATGTTGATGAATTAGGACATCCAGCTCCACTTGTTTCATAGAATATTTTATATGATTGAATAGTAGAAGCAGCTAAATCAATCTCACCAGTAGAAGAGTTAATACTTAATCCACTTGGATAAGCACTATAAACACCACCTGAAGTAGTTGGCGTAGTTGTTAAACTTGCTGTTCCTGTTTGTGGTAAGCTATTTGAACTATAAGCAAAAGTAGCACCATCTAAAGCATTTACTGTAATAGTATTATTTACTGTATTAGGACAACTTCCATTAGTAGTATATACAACTGTATAAGTTCCAGCAGTTGATGTATTAACATTAATAACACCTGTAGAATTATCTATACTTAGATTTCCAGTAGATTCACTAAATGTTCCTGATTCACCTGTAATACTTGGTGCTGGAGTAGTTAAAGAATATGTTCCATGATATATAATAACACCATCATTAGGCATATAGTAAGTAACACCTCCTAAAACATGAGAGTGTGCTGTTCCATCTGAGCTTTCTGCTTGTGCTGCTGATTCTGTAGAATATAGTGGATAATAACCATCTACAGCTAAAGCACCAGTAGGCATTTGACAATAAGCACTTGCACTATAAGTTACTGTAGCACTATCTAAAGGTAATTCTGTTACTGTTACTTGAGCAGATGTGTTAGAACACCCATTGCTATCTGTAACTGTTACTGTGTAATTTCCAGCAGTTGCACTAATAGTTTGAGTTGTTTCTCCACTACTCCAAGAGTAAGAAGCAAAACCAGCACCAGCATCTAAAGTAGTAGAAGCACCAACACAATATGTTAAAGTTCCTGAAATACTAACAGTTGGTAAAGCATTTACAGTAATTGTAGTTCCACCAGAACTTGTACAACCATTAGAATCTGTACCAGTAGCAGTAAATAAAGTTGTAGTAGTAGGTGAAACTGTTCTTGGGTTATCTGTATTACCATCATTCCAAACATAAGTAGAAGCACCAGAAGCAGTTAATATTGTACTTTCACCATTACAAATAGTACCAGCAGAAGGACTTACTACAACAGTTGGTAAAGCATTAATAGTTAAGTTAAATGTAGCAGTTGCAGAATCTGTATCTGTGTAAGTAATTACATAACTACCAGCAGTAGATACACTAATATCAACAACACCTGTTGAACTACTGGTATTTGAACCACTATCTAAAAATACTAAACCACTTGTAGAACTAAATGTTCCAGCACCAGCATTATTTTGTACTGTTGGTGTAGGGTCGCTTGCATCAGCACAAAAAACACTTGCAGAATAAGTTATTGATACAACAGGGTCACCACCAGCTATATTAGTATCACCACTTGGTGAACTATCATAAACAGCACCAAAGTTATTGGTAGAATTAGCTTTTGCTTTACCCCAATCATTAGTGTTGTTAACACCACCTTGTCCCCATTCTATTGTATTATCTGGCATAATATATTTTTAAAGTACCCAACCTCCAAAATCTGCAACATCATCTGGATACATATCCTCTTGTGAATTACTATAATACTCAGGTATTAATCCAGCTGCGTTGTTTTGCATATAATCTATAAATCTGTTTGTATAGAACTGTGCTGTCGTTCTACTTCTTTCAATTAAACTATCTACGTGTTCTTTACTTAATGCTGTGCTATTTTCAGGATTTTTAGTATATATACCACCATTAGAAATATTAACTCCAGCATACGGTAAATATTCAACCATACTCCAATGTAAAAGCATGTTTTTAATATAATCATTTACCAATGCTAAGTAAGGATTTGTTAAAGTACCAGCAACTATTTCATTTTGTATTTTAACATATAACTCAGTACCTAAGTAATTTTGTATATGTATATCCTGTGCTTGGTTTATAAATGGTAATAATTTATCATTATCTATATTACCATTAGCAGCAGTAAAAACTGATATATCGTGTCTTGTTACAAATAGTGCTTTACTCATTTCTTAAATCCTTTTTCATTCCAATAAGCTGCGGTATATCCAGCATACTTCATATTTTTTGGTGCAATAGATACTTTCTTTGCATTTGTTTCAGGTCTAAAACCTCTTTTAATAGCTTGTGTTGTGCTTATTGCTTCGCCTAAACTTCTACCACCTTTTCTTGCATATAGTTTACGTGTCCACCTATGGTTGCATCTCGCACCGCCTTTGTAGAGCCAGATTGAATACGTATCAGAACCACCTTTGCCAAAACCTGGATTTACAGCTTTTTTACCCATCTCAATAATATCTTCTTTTCTATATACTTTTTTAGCAGCCATCATTTTATCGCAAAATGTTCTTGAGCTACTTGCTGGATTAGGTGCTGCTTCATACATATATCTAACTAAAAACTCTGTACCTTCTTCTTTTTTCTTTTTAGAAGTTCCATCTTGTTCACTCTCTCTATATGGTTTTGCACTTCCTGTACTTGCAAATTCTTTCTTAGATGTTTTATTTATTTCAGTTACTACAAAATCAAGTTCTTCCTCTAAATCATAATCAACCTCAGCACTATGAACCATTTCATAATCTTTTAATAATTCTTCTTCATCAATACCTAAATCAATTAATTCATCTAAAGCAGTTTTTTTAGCATTAGCAGCCATTAATTCTAATTCAGTTTCCTCATCTTTTATTCCTGTTTGTTCTTCTTCTACCTCAGCATTATCAATATCATCTAAATCCATAAACTCAAGAGGCTCAATAGTTTTAAAATATAGATTTAAACTAATACCATTAACAGATAAGATTTCATCAATAGAATCAATTAGTAAGTTTTGGTAAGGTTGTATAACAACATTATTAAACAATCTACTTGCATTTTGTATTTCATCTGCATTATTACCTAAACCATTATTACCATCTCTTAAGCCGATGAGCAAAGGTGATGTAACCCTGTGTGTTAACATTATTTTTTTAGAACATTCAGAACTTAAATATTCATAATGCTGAGGTGCATTATCTAATGGTATATCCTCAACAGTTGTTTTACTTTCTGCATTGTTATTAAATGCAACAATTACTTTTTCACCATAGCTACCAGTAAGTTTTTGCATTACATCATTCTTAATAGCTAATTGCTTTTCTCTATCTGGAACACCATTGTTAAAGTTGACAACTTTTGTACCACTAAAACCATTTTGTGTATCGTTTATTAAATAACAAGCTATTTCATTTTCTAATGTAGCATAAGCAGTATTATAATCTGCTGGTGAATAATAGTAAAAACCAGTTACATATCTTTTTACAATATATATTTCATTTTGTGCGCCACTACCAAAGACAGGAAACTTTTTTAATTTACTATTTCTGTTTACTTTACTCCAATCAGGTGCATAATAATAATTTTTTATCTCACCTTTATCATTCATTTTTTCAGCTCTTAATGTTTCTCTTGGAAAGTGTGTAATAGCTGATATTTTATTACCTGTATATGTTACTTGAAAACTTGCTTCTCCTAATAGTTTTAAATCTTGGCAAACTTTTCTCAAGCAATCATTTTTAATTAAACTTTTCATTTGTGCATACTGTTCTGGTTTTTTATTAGAATCAGTAGCATCTAAACCTTTGCCATATATTTGATTAACAACACCATTTATTACCGCTTGGTTAGTAGTGCTATCCATATAACAATTTATCAAGTTTTGGTAATAATCATTGTTATCTCCTATTGATACATAATTTTTATTACGTTCTTCTGTAATAGTAGGTCGTTCATATTGATTAAGTTGTATTAAGTGTAGATTATCCATAATATATAAATTGATTATCTCCTGTACTTTGTTCTATATAAACACCATTTGAAATTTCATAATCTGAAAGTGTTTGGTCTGAACAATACATTTTATCTTTAAAAATTATTGTATTATCTGTTGTATTGGTGATTGTAATAGTATAGTAATTGTTTTCAATTAATGCTTGAGTAGTTGAATATTGATAATAGTAATCCAGTTCAGAAAATGTTGCATCATTATCTGTTGCTATAACTTTATTTTGAGCTTCTGATTTTATCACTAATTTATAAGTTTTACTACCAGCAATTGTTTCTCTTGGTATAAAGTTAATAATTCGTGTGCCACTTGTAGTTAATATTTGCATATTTTTAAATAAAAAAGGGGTGGCTAATCACTTCCACCCCTCAATCAAACTATATATTATGAATCACACAATTATATTAATCGCGTCTTTTTTAACTATTTGTACCCACTGTAACGGTCACCGTCGCTGAACTCATTCCCGCAAGAGGGTCAGCAGAAGTTCCACCAGCAATAAAATTAGCTGGTTCTAATTCTTGACCAGTTAACGTTAATGAGTACCCACTTAAATCACCGAAAGCAGTTCCAGTAGCTATACTTCCACCAGTCACTTCCATACCATGCTCTAATCCGCATAAAAAGAAATTACCATTTCTATCTTCTACACACACGTGAGGTCTTCCAAAAGCCATCAGTTTAAGTTCCTTGTTATCTTCTTTAGATAATTTAGGTAGTGTTAAAGTTAATGTTTCTTCAAAGAATGTTGTTCCATTCTCTCTACTTGAGGTAATAGCAGTTTCTAAACTGTTAGTACCTTTTAAATCATATTGTAAGGCAGTTATTGTACCTGTCATATCTGTAATTTCATCATTGGTTTTTGTTACAGTACCTAATTCACCAAAATCAATGAACCAAGCTCTAACAATACCACCAATTACATCTTTACAAGGTACTTTTCTACCAGCCGTTAAATCACATGCCATATTGTTTAAATTTAAATTAAGGGAGCATTTCAGCCCCCTTGTTATTAATTAATTCTTAGGCGTGGTATAAAACTATATCAGAACCTATTCCGTAGTTAACTGCACTTGTGTAACGCATTATTACTCTAACATTCTGCGAACCGTCAAGGTCAGCCATATCTAATACTTTAACTTCGTTCATATCGTTTAATAAACCAGTACCAAAATACAAGTTAGATTTTTGAGCAGCCATAGCTGTATCATCAGCCAATCCATTAGCAACGAAGATTTTAACACCATCAAAAGATAGTTGTCCACCAGCGTTGTACCATTGTGTCCCCTGTGAGTTAACACCAGCAGCACCAATTGAAGTAGCAAATCCGCCTAACGCACGAACATAAGCTCTTGCAATGTTTTGTGATACGTAAATGTGTAAATCTTCTTTATTGTAAAGAGCAGAAGGTACTGCATCTACAATAGAACCTAATTTATCAATTACGTTAGCAGCAGTTACAGCAGCATGCGATGCTACATCAATAACATCACTATCAGCTAAAGCTAAAGTAACTAAACCATCAAACTCACCAGCATTTGCGTTAACACCTTCCCAAATGTTTTGCTCAGTTTTTTCAGCTACTAACCCAGCTACGTGTCCAATAATGAAATCAGAAAATTTAGGTGGCATTTTATCAAATGCAGAAAATCCCATTTCAGCAGCTTCCCAATCTGAAACAAAATCTTGCTTACAGAATTGTAAGTTTACTTGAAACTCTTCTGGTTGTAGTAATCTCTCAGTCAATGTTACTGTAGCAGTTGCATCAAAATCGCAAGAAGCATTTTTAATTACGTTTGCATCAGTAGCCACTTTTTTCATAGTGGACTTGTATTTGATATTAGGCATTACTTCTAAACCGCCTTTATCAATTGTGTTAGCACTTAAAAGAGCAGCAGAAATATATTTCCCTGCAAATTCTCCAGCGTAAGTACTTGTTATACTTGTTGTTGTCGCCATTTTATTTTATATTAATTATTGTTAAAAATTTTATCAAAAACCCTGTCTTTCGTTGTTTGTGTTCTATTACCTCCAATATGGAAATTTACTTTATTATCAACTTCAGCTTCAGGATTATGTTTTACAGGTTCAGGAGCAACAGCAGAAAGTTCTTCTTTCTTTTCTATTACTTCTTCCTTCATTTCTTCTTTATCTTTGTTACCCATTTTTTCAATCATTGCTTTGATTTCATCTACTGCTTTAGTAAACTCTTCTTTGGTAACATATTCCATTTCTTCTTTTTCTTCTTCCTCTAATTCAGTTTCTATTTCTTCATTAGATTCTTCAGATAATTCTTCTTCTTCAACCGCTTCTTCAGCAGCTTCTTTTATACTGTCGATTAAACCTTCTTCTGTTACAACTAAAATTGTTTTGTCCTCTAATTCATATTCACCTACAGGAAGAGCAATTTGCTCATCTTCAGTTTTTATAAATACAGATTCTCCAGCTTCAAACTTTTCTGCAACTAATACAGTTCCGTTTTCTAATGTAATTTCAGCCATTTCTATTTTTTCTTCGGAAAGTTCAACTTTTTCACCAACAATATTTTTTATTTTGTTAAGTATTTCGTTTGCTTTCATAATTTGAGTATATATTTATAAACGTTTAAAAACGTTAAGTGTTATATTTTTTTTAAATTTTTTTTATAAAATGCTTGTTTATTAAATAATTATATTTATATTTACATAAATTATTAATTAAAACCAAAACAATGAAAGAATTAAAAACAAATATCACTTTAAAAAATTATCAAGAATTATGGGCTTTAGAAACTGCGATTCGTTTAGTAGTTTCTCCTAAAAATGGAGCTTCACTTTGGAATGAAAATATTGAAAAAGCAATATTAAAGTTTCAACGTAAACTATCACTACTTGAAGAACAAGAAAACGAAACAATTAGCTTTAGTTTAAATACAGAAGAAAAAGAACTTTTGACTTATGCTTTTAACGAATCTAAAGGGTTAATAAAAAGATATATGAGTTCCGAATGTAATGAAACTTTTAATAAACTTTTTGTATAATAATTTGTATATAATTTAAAACTTAAAACAATGAAAACAATGAAAACAAAAAAACAAATAAATACTTTTTTAAAAAGAGACGTTGAAAATTTAGAATTTAGCTTTAATCATATTTTAAGAAGGTTAAATAAAGAAATGAATACTAAACTACCTGATATACTTAATAAAGATAATACCCAATTAGAAATTGAGGAGCTCTCTTTAAAAATTGACATTAATCGAATAAAGGAATTTATAAAAGCTTATAAAAGTTTAGAAATAATTTAAGAATGAAGAAACTAATTGACATACCAGATGAAATTGTAAAGCCATTAAAAATTATACAACGCAAATAAATAAAAACTAAACAATAAATTAAAGAGCCACTTCAAAAGAGTGGCTTTTTTAATTACTACCAGTAATACTACCTATACCTTGTGCTTGTAATGAGCCATCACAACACTTTCTACTATATCTTTTACCATCAGGACATAAACAACCTCTATTAGTATTTTTAGGTGATGTATTACTTGGTGTTACAAATTTTTTACTTTTCATATTATTTATTTTTTGGTGATTTAGGGTGTTTACTTGGTAATAAATCAAAATCTCCTATATATTTAGGGTTTTGAGGTCTACCATTCTTAACTAAGTATAAATAAGCATTTACTCTTGCTAATGCCCATTGTTTAGCTGAGGTTACTCTTGGTGAGTGTGATACATTAAATGCACCTAATCCACGTTGAAAAACAGTTTTTAATTGTCCAATAGTAACTCCATAACCTAACTTTTCTTTATACCTTTCGTTAAATTCATCAGATTTCTTTTGTAGTGTTGCTTCATCAGCTTTACTTACTTTTGCACCTCTACTTGTAGAAGCATCTCCTTTAGCAGTTCCCTTTCCTTTTGGATTTTTATTTGGTGTGCTTGATTTAGGTGCTTTAGGTGATTTTTTAATACCACCTCTTTCACCTACTTCTGCATACTTATCTTTTTTTTTAACACATTTGTGTTTTACATAATCTTTTACATATCCTTCAGGACATTTGTGTTTTTGTAATATGTGTTCTTTACAAGGCATATACCATTCTTTACCCTCAAATTCGTGTACGTGGAAACCTTCACAACCTATGTTTTTAGCCATCTCCTCAGCTTTTTCTTGTGAGTTATATGCTAACCTATCATCTATAATTGCAAAGTTATCATCAACTACCATTGAAGCTAAACTAATTTCACCAAGTTCCTTTAACTTGCTTTCACTCCATCTTAAACCAGCTTTACCACCCCACAATAAATAACTTATTGTACCACACGCTTTTGTATCTCCTTCATCATAATATTCTTGCGCTCTGCTTAAATATGAATACATTCTTTTTAAAGTTTGTAAACTGACATTTTCTTTTTGTGCTAATTGCTGAGCTCTTATTTTTCCAACCTGCGTGGCGCAACGATTATTTACTTTTTCATTTAGTTCTATACCTCTTTTAGCATTATTACTAACTGCTTGAGGGTAATCATTATAAGTTTCTAATGTTATTTTTTTACCAGATTTTGTTCTACCATCTTTTGTTATTAATGCTTTAATATTACTTAGCATATATTCAGCTTCCTCTTCTTCAATAGCTTGCATCTCTGCTTTTGTATCTGGTTTTTTAATTTGTGCTTTATCTGCGAAATAACCCTCAATACTAAAACCTTTTACTTTACCAGTTTTTACATAATCATTCCAAATTTCATCATTCTCTACCTTCATTGAAATCATCCAAGTACCTTCTGGCATTTCTAAACCATACTTAGCAGATTTATCCATTTTAGGGTCATCCACAAGCCAACTTTCCACCACAGTTAAACCTGTAATACTCATTTGATGTTCTAATGTTGCATTGTTTTGATTACTGTTTTGAAAGAATAATTCGCTTGCTCTTCTTACTGTATCTTTAGAAAAGTAAACATAAAACATAGTATCATTACGCTTTCTAAATATTGGCTTATTTGGTATCAATGCCGCACCAAGAAGTAGTTTTTTCTCTTCATCTATTTTTGCAAGTTGTATTTCATCACTTGCTAATGCTATGAAATCTGATTCAATAGCTGGATTCTCTACGATGCTAACTGCATCTATTCCAACCATCTCCTCATTTTCTTCATCTAATATTAATTCTATTATATCCATTTTTTTTATTTTAAAAAGTTGCTTGTTGTATTGTATTGTTTTGTAATTGTTGTGCTGTGGTCACATCTCCAGCTACTACAAATGCTTGTGTTGGTGGCTGATTAGCAAGAGCCATAGATACTTGATTTGCTTGGCTTTGCCCTACAACATTAAAACTTGGTGCTTGTGTTGCTGATGCTCCACCAGTACTTACACTTGGAGTAGTAACACCACCAGCTGTACCACCAGAAGGTTGAAACTTTTGTGCTGCTATACCAGCTATTTGAACTGCTCCAGCTACACCCATTGCTACCATATTAGCTACTCTTAGAGCTTGAGGTGGTGTAAAATCTGTTGTTTCTGCTGCTGCTTTCATTATAGCTTGAGCAGTATTTATTCCTGTTTGAGCTATACCTACTGCTTTACTTACATTAAATGCTTTTTTAGCATTTTCTTCATTTTGCTGTGCAAATATATTAGCTATTGATGCAATTGAATTTAAAGCACTTGATGCAAGTTGAAATTTAGCATCTTGCAACTGTTGTTCATCTGCTTTTATTTTATCATTAGTTGCTTTATTATCAGCTATCTTTTTTTGATTAAATTTTTCTTCTATTGCTGCTGAATCTACTTGAAATTTTTCTAACAACGCTAATTCAAGTTCATTGTTACCTTCAGCTAATAACATTTTAGCATCAAACTGTTGTTGTAGTTCAAATAACTCTTGTTCTTGTGCTGTGTTTCTTAATTTTTGTAATAAATTGAATTGTTGCTCTTTTCTAACTAATTCTTCTTGTTCTGCTTTTTCTTCTGCTGCCTTCTTTTTATTTCTTGCAATTTGTTCTGCTTTTTCTTTTTCTTCAATTCTTTTTAGTTCTGCTTTTTGTGCATCTTCTTCTGCTTTTCTTGCTGCTTCTCTTTCTGCTTTTTCTTCATTTCTAAAAGTTGTTAATGAAGTTTGTAATCTTTTTTGTAATCTTAGTTTAGAAGTATTTAATCCAATTAGTTGTGCTTCTAACTGTGCTTGTTCATCTAAATCTTCTTTAGTAGATTTACTTAATTCATTCTCTGCTTTTTTAGCTTCAAATCTTAATCTTGCTGCTTCTATCTCTTGATTTGTAATTTTTTCTTCTAATGCTGATGCTTCTTCTAAAAATTTAATTCTTTCACTAACTGAAAATTTATCTCTTTGTTCTGCTTTAAATCTTAAATCTGCAATTTCTCTATCTGCTTTTGCTCTTGCAACTGTGTTTTCTCTTTCTATTTTATCGGCTTTAGCTCTATCATCAGCAATCTTTGCAGCAACCTCAGCTTCTCTTTGTAATTCAGCAATAAATCCTTTTGTTGCTTTTGTAGCTTCTTGTGTTTTTTCAACTACATTTTCAACACCTAAAACAACTTTACCAACTGCATTACCAGCTACTTTACCAGCTTCAGAAAATTCACCTTTAAATAGTAAATTAATTGCTTTTCCAAGTTTTGGTATTAATTCTAATAATCCTGTAAACCTATTTACTACTTGTTCTTTTAATAAATTTACAAAAGACATTAATGCTTCTTTAGGGTTTTCAAAAGCAGTAATTAATCCTTCACCTAAATTAGCAAGTAAATCTAAAAGGTTGTTTACTACAGAACCTATTACACCCATTAATTTAGCAAACTTATTTTGTCCAGCTTCACTTCTTGTAAATGCTTGCTGTAAAGCAACAACTGCTAATACTAATGCACCAATACCAGAAGCAATAATTGCAACACGTAGATTTTTAAAAGATTTTACAACACCAAGAACATTAGTTTTTAACGCGTTAAATCTACCAACAGCACCACCTGTAACAGTATTTAAACTGTCTTGTGTGCTTTTAGCATCTTTACCAGTTTCTTTTATTGAATCATTTAATTCATCAACTTCTTTTACAGCACCTTTAGTTTCTACATTTAATTTGTATGTAACTTCTTTCATTTATTAATTCTTAATTGGTTAAACGCTTCTTTAATAGTCATTGGTACTTTATTGATACCTAATGCTATCTTTATATGTTTATCATATAATTTATTTTCTTTACAAAATTCTAATGCTTCTAATATTGTTTTCATGATGGTTCATTTAATAATTCAAAACTGGTTTCACCTGACTGTAGTTTAGTAGTCATTTTATTTATTGTATAAGCTCTTGTGCCAACTACAATTAAATCATCTAATGTTAGATTCAATAAAACCTTTAGTGGGAGTATTGCATTAAACTTGAATATTCTTGTTCTTTTGTTAAATACTCTTGTTATGTAATTAGTATAATAGGTTTGAAATAAACTATTATTATTACCACCATAATCTGTTAGTGTATAAGTATTTATCTCACTACCAAAGTTTAAATTGTAAGTTGGTGGGGTTGATGATGTACCTAATTCATTGCAAGCACTTGGTATCCAATAATCATCTAAAGAATGATTTGTTCCTGTTGGACATAAAGCAGCATAAGTTTCTGGCCTTGTACTTTCTAAGAAGTTTATATTGTCTTGGTTCTGTTGATAGATAGCATAAAATAAAAGTGGCTGCCCTATGCTTGGCTCTAAATTATCATCTAAGAAACTACCAACTTGAACTGTAGTTAATGCACCACTTGTTTTATCTTGTAATCTTTCAAACAACATATGTTCAAATGGTAAAGTAATTTTATACTCATTCTTTTTACTTGCATCTCCTATGTAGTTTAGTTCTCCATATCTTCTATTATTCATACTTCTAAAAGTTTGAGCAAGTATGCTTTTAGGTTCTGAGTATTCTAAATCAACATTTGAAAATGGTAATGCTTCACTTACTGTATGCTCATCAGTTTTAACATATTCTGTAATGTCAAAAGTATCTCCACCAGCATAATAATTATCTAAAGTTCTAACTACTATTTCATCATTAAAACCTACATAAGCAGTTAAGTTAAATGCTCTAAACAAACCATTTAAGAAATCTTTAATTTTTATTTCTGGTATTTGTTCTGTAATTATTATGGTTGCAGTTGTTACAATGCTTGAAGATGCACTTGAATAATTAGCTGTATAATCTCTTTCAAATACACCAGAACCAGTTCCAGTTGATGAATCACCATTATCTTTGTAATTGTGCCTAATTTGTATAGTTGCAGCAAATGTAATAGGGTCAACACTTCTTACTCTTGCAAATAATCTTTTAGATTCATTTATATCTAAAGCATTAGAATATGAATCACCATAACCTATAGAGTGATTATCAGCACCAGTTATATTATTTTTGGATGCTACAATAGTATCTGTTAAACTATCTACAATTTCAATTGAATAAGGTATTGTACTTGAAGCTGGTGTTATATTAACTTTAAAGAAATAACCTTGATGGTATTGTACTCCTATTGCAACAGGTTGTGTAAAAGCATAAGTACCATTACTAAAATTAACTTCAGGGTAAGATACACCATTAAAATGAGTACAGTTAGCTGTTGCAGATGTGCAACTAAAACTACTATCATCTAAACTCACAACTAAATCTCCTGTAATTCTGCCTTTTGCTCTATGTAACCAAAAGTATAAATTGTTCATAGCAGCAGAATCTAAAAATTCACTTGTTTTAAAAGTTATGTTGTATTGTTCTTCAATAGCTTTAATAATATTCTTTACTGGAATAGCTGGTTTTAAATCTTCTGGAACTACACCCCTTTTTTGATGATGTGATGAATGTGTACTAATATTTAAACCATTATCCATATTATTAGTACCATCAAAAATATAGCTTTGTGAGTGTGCTATTAATGGGTAAATAATTGCATTTGGATAACTTACACTATCAATAGTAAAATCTTTTCCATTTTCTAAAGCATCTTTTACATAAGTAGCATCTGCATTATGATTAAAGTTATTTAACCAAACTAAATCACTAAGCTGGTCTTCATTAATCTTATTTTTAAATGTTACTGTATTACCAAAGAATGTTACTTTATACATTGATGGTTCATTGTGTTTTAAAACAACCTCATTAAGATGAATTTTACCAAATCTAAAATGTAAGTGGTTTAATTCTATTCTTGCTTCACAAAATACATTAGCATCGAATCCTTGTATGTCTGGGTTATACCAATGTTTAAAAATCTTGTTATTTGTTTTACTTGCTGGTAAATTAAAAGTCCTTGAATAATCAGTAAACAGCTTGTCTATATCACTTACATCTTGAATTACTTGAGTTAATGAAATAAGCTCTTCTTCCATTAAGTCAACTCTAACAAAATCTTGAGTTGCATTAGTATTTGTTAATTGTGGTTGTATATATAGAATTAGCTTCTGCATTATCTAATATTGTTTACTAAATCAAATGCTTTTTCAAAACTCATAGTGTAGTTTATTAATCTATCATTTAAACCTGTCTTTTTAGTAAATGAACTTTCTTTTAAATTAACTGGATAGATAACATTATCTGAATCAGTAAGCCAAATATTTTCACTAACCATTAACTCTTCAAAATATGGATTCATTAATTCATTAACAAAACCACTGTTTAATAAAACAGATTCTGTTGCATTAGCATTAAATGTTTTCTTAGCGTGTGCTGTAGTTGAATAACTATTAAAAGTAATTGTTTCTTCACATGGTCCTTCTGGTTCTTCTCCTTCAGATAATGAAACACTTCTTGCTTTAAATATACTTCTGTTATAATTTTCGCTTCTGCTTTCTAAACTATCTACTGATTTTTTAAAGAAAAATAAATCTTGCATTGCACCCCATCTATTTACAAATGTTATTTTATTCACAGGAAATTTACACTCTTCTACAGGGTCTAATGTAATAGAAGTGGTGCTACTGTCATCATAAGTAATTAAAACATTATCTAATAAAGTAGTATTTGTAAATTGTGCATATTGTATTTTTTGATTTGAATTACCATTATCACTGAATGAATCTGTTTCTCTAACAGCAGTTCCAGAACGCCATTGAACAGAACTAACTCTTTCTACATTAACTGGAATTGTTGCTGTACCATTTCTATCATATTGTATATAAGAACCACTAATCATTGCAATAGGTTCTGTTGTGTAGTTAACCCCCTCTTTGAATTTATTAAAACCTTCTTGTGCTAAGTAAGTATTTGATGTTGCTGAGCCAATTATAGTTCCATCTGATTGTCTTGCTGATGTTGTTACTGTTACCCAAACAGAAGCTTTTGCAGATGAGGCAGAATAAGTTCCTGTAAATATTTGTTCAATTTGGTCGTTTACTATTTCACTAATATCAATAGTAACAGAAACTTCTGTTCCTAATGGTTTCTTTTGTAATTGATATGAAACTGCTAAATCATCACAAGGTGTTGTTGATGTACTTAAACCACTAAATATACTTATAGTTATTTGGAAGTAATTTAGGTTAGCTATGTTAGTTGAACCTGTTACTTGTGGTGTTCTTATAAAAAATGGACTTCTTGTTCTTATTATTGTACTCATTGTAATTCTAAATTATCATTAATAAAACCCTCTAACATTTCATCTTCAAACAATGGTAATGCTTCTTCAAAGGGTTTTGTGAAAAACATACTTGCTCTAATTCCTTTGCTATATATACTATTTGCTATTATATAATTAAGTGATTTTCTTTTGATAAATCTTCCTTTACTATCTCTTGGTGCTATACCTGATTTAATACCCCATTTATCAAAAACAGAAGATGGTGGTTTTAAGTTTCTATATCTAAATGGACTTGTTGAGCTTTCTGGATATGTTGATTTTGCACCCTTAACACCTTTATCTAAATAATCTCCATATTTCAAACTTATAAAGGAAACCTTATCACCTACAATTTTATATTCTAAACTTTTAGATAATGCACCAGATTTGTTGTGTGTTCCATACTTACCACCTTTTTGCAAGTTCTGCCTTGATTTCTCAATAACAAATTTTGCGTATTTCTCTAATGCTTTTCTAAATTCACTCATTAGCAATAAGTCATTTCATCTTTAGCACCAACATCAAAAGTAACAGCCCAACCAGCAAGCATATTATCAAATCTTTCAGTAAATGGTTCACAACTTGCTGTGCCTATCAACTGAAATTCATCTTTATATAAATCACTTTTTTGTAACACTCTAATTACCCTTGTAGCCAAAGCTGCTTGTGTGTTTAATATATCTTGCCTATTATCATTACCTAAAAATAATGTAGTATCTGGTTCATTGCTTATATCAACTAAATCCATAAGAAATAAAGTAATATTAAAAGTAACGTGTTGTTCTTCTATATTCATATTATTAACCATTATGTGTGCTAACGGAAATAAACTTTGTTTCTTTAAATCAATATCAGCTATATCACCAAAAGTTATTTCATTATTAAATGGTTCTGCTGTAACTACTTGTTTTATTTTGTCTATTATGTTGTAAAAACTGTTCATACTACTTTTATATATCTTGGTGTGTGATTACCTAAATCTTGTTCTATAAATTCATCAAGAGAATCAATAGCATCATCAAAATCTAAACCCTCTCTTTGTATTAAAATATCTAAACATATCCAATAATCATAAATAGCTTGTATTGGATTATTTGCTGTAATTCCTAAAAATGCTTGTTCAAAGCCATCAACTAATATAATGTGGTTATTCTTAACTAATAAGTTTCTTTCAGTTAACTCTTCTAATATATCTTGCTTTGTCATCTTTGGCTTCTTTTTAATATCTGTTGTTCTAATTCATATTTATCTTTTTCAAATGCTAAATGCATTAAGCAAGTGTGGAGTTTTGATTTGGTAATTTCATTGTATTTAAGAATGTTCCCATTAGTAAGTCCGTAGATAGATTGATACCAACCCCATTTTGCAGAGAATCCAGCAGATGCTGAGGAAGCTCTATCTCCTTCTGTGTTGCTAAATAATTCAGGATAGTTTTCTGTAATTCGTTCCTTAAATTGTAAAAAAAAACAATTGCTCCAAATACAATATCTAAAGTAGTTTCTGACATATCGTATTTATCAGAACTTTCATAATCTTCTATTAAATACTGTTCTTTTTTCTTAAATACTATTGGTCTAAATAAAACTCCTATTGCTTTGTGCATAAGTTCCCAATCAGCAAGGTAAGTATCTAAATCAACATATTCACCAAAACTAATATCATCCAACTTTGGTATAAATGCAAATTCTTTATCATTCATTGTGAACCTATCAATAAACTTAGGTTCGTTATTAAATAACTTTGATAGCTCTTCGCAGATGTTGTTTATATCAGTAGCTTTTATTTGTAATACTTGCTTTAGTGGTATATTACAAAATATCTCTACCATCTTTTGTTGTAGAAATGAATCCAGTTCTTTACCCTCAGCAATCTTTAACCACTTTTGGTATTGACTTAAAGTAACTTCATTTAAAGTTTCTGGTATGTTAATAGTTAACTTCATTTATATATAAACGTTTAAATTGTTGAATCGTTATATACAAATATAAAAAAAAGTAGGCATTGCTCTTTTGCAAATACCTACTTTAAACCAAAACGTAAATTTAATAAGCTATTTTACTTAATCAAATATAATAAAAAAAAGCTACCTTTTACAGTAACTTTAATAGTTTATTAAAGATTTAAGTTTATGTAATTTTTTACAGATTGAGCAACATCTTTAGTTCCTCTAATCTCAATGTCAAAATAATCTTCTACTTCATCAGTAACATTACCTAAGAAACTATTCATACAACTTTTATATTTACTTGCTTTTTCCATTAATAACATTAAAGCGTTACCATATTTAGGTACTCTAATTCTGACAGGATTTAATTTTACTTGCGCTTTTAAAGTTTTTATATTTTTCATTTGTTTTGGTTTTAATTAATTACAATGCTAATATATAAATATATTTATAAACTACAAAACTTTTTTAAACTTTTTTTTATTTTTTTTTATATATCTTATCTTTTCTTATCTTATCTAAATGCTTAAGAGTGGCTTAAGCGTGGCTAAAAAAAAGCCACCTTAGTGTGAAGAATTAGCTATTTAAAAAAATGCTAAAGAATCAGGTAAGATGGCTCTTTATTTTGTGTTCTTATTTGTATTTCATACTCCCAGTTACTTAACGTCTTAAGATATGGGCATTTAGTTCTTTAAATAAATAGTTAGGATTCCAGTTATTAGGTTATCATGGTATTGAAACAATCTACGTATCTGTAGTTCAATCTACCCCCCCAGTTTCAAATGGGTTCGTTTTCATCAGGATTTTAAGGTTGTATTTTTTCCCCTCCGTTGTCCAAGCATTACCTATTGTCTTTTTCTATACATTCTACATCTTACAGTAGATATGAACCTAAATAATATTTAGTTCGATACTTAACTCAGTAATTAACGCAATCTTGCCGTAACTCAACGTTTTATACTCGCGTAATTTAACTTCTGCTTTCGCAAAAAACAAATTTCCTATTTATGTTAAAGAACTCTTGTAAACTTAATTACATCACAAATATATGTAATTATATTTATAACTACCAAATTATTTTACAACTTTTTTTAATTTTTTTTGTTCTACCCCTGTAATTTTTTTTTAATAAATGTGATATTCTCCTAAATTAGGATTCTGTAATTGGTAGCTAACTGCATACCTCAACGCATCAATAGCATGATTAAAACTATCTACAGGTGTTTGTGATTTCTTTTCTAACCAACAATAATTATTTAACTCTTTAATTAATTCTGTACTATCTTCAGTTATTACTAAATCATAATCTTGTAATAAACTAATACCAAATGTTATTGAACCCTGTCCTTTGATAGCTGGCACAACATTACAATCTCTACTTAATTCTGTTATTAATCTTGGTTCAGCACTATCACCAACTATTAAATTATCTGATGCAAACTTTTTATTTAGTTGTAATATCTCACTTGTAGTTAATTTAGTTTGGTAGAAACATAGTTGTATATAGATAACTTTATTCTCTTTGTCTATGCTTGTTTTAACTAATGTTGAGGGGTCATTACTAAAACCATAATCTTGGCCAAATACAACTTTGCCTACTTTTTTAAATTCTCCTATACTCCAATCAGTAAATATAACACCCTCAGCTTTATCCAGCCAAGCACCCTCAATTGTATGCTTGTACCTATTAGGTCGTCTAACCTTCATTGTTTCAATCTGCTTGATATAGCTTTCTGAAAGGTTATTTATATTATCTAAATATGTTGTGTGAATGTATGTAGTATCTTCTTTTGTTATATTACTACCAGCACTAACTCCCCTATCTTCAAACCATCTTTTATAAATAAAATGCTCTTTAGTTGTTGGATTCAATATTAGTATTACTCTATTTTCTTGTATTTTGTTTCTAACAGATAAATCAATCTTATCAAATATATCTTCGTCATTAAGTTCTTCTGCCTCATCCATAACCCAAGTAGTTATACCAGTTAATGATTTAAGATTTGCTGTCTGGTCACCTGAGCTTGTCTTAATACCTCTAAATATTATCTTGCTGCCATTACCTTTATTTATTATTTCATCCTTTGTTATTTTGAATTGGTCAATAACTCCAAGCAGTTCTAACTTTTCTATAAACTCAGGTATGATACTAATGCTTGCAGCTCTTAGTGTGTATCTTGTAAATAATATTGTGTGTCCAGCTTGATAAGTTAATAGTAATAGTACTGAGTTAACTGCAAATGATTTACCTGAACCTCTACCACCAGTTACAATAAAATAACGTGCAAATGATTCATCTAATACTAAATACTTTTTATTGAGCTTTAATCCTTGAAATGATGTTTCTGAAATCATGGTTTACTTCTTCTGTAGTATTTACATCAACAGTATCTTTTAAGTTACCATACAAATTATTATATATAGCATTAAAAGCATTTACATCACCTTTTTCTATAGCTTTATTAACTAATGCTTCAACCATTAAATACTCTTTACTTTGCCAAACTGCTTTACCATCTGCATCAACTTTCTTAACCATTAAGTTAAGTATTTCTTTTATTATTGTGCTTCTATTCTTAGCACCTTTTGGTTTGCCTTTTGGATTACCTGATTGGCCTTTAGTCCAACTTTTTAAGTTTTGTTCTCTTGACATTTTTCACTGTATTTTCACTGTATTTGTTTAAAAACATTAATAGCTTTTTTTCAATTGCTTTTACTTTCTCTTTCGTATTCATATTCATTATATAATCTTCTCATTGTATCAACTAAACCTTTTACACAACTACCACAACTTGAAGGTTTTTTGTTGGTGTTAAATACTCTATTGTGTATTGTTAATAGTTCTTTTTGTTCTATGTTGTTTACTATGTTTTTATTTATTGTAAAGAATCCTTTTAGGTATATATACTCTTCTTCATTTAAACATTCTACTTTATATGGAAATAATTTATTTAGTTTTTCTTTTCTTGCATCACATCCACAATCTTTACCAAGTTTATCAAATATCCAATCAGTAGCTTGTTTTATACCTGTGGCTTTTGTTATCTTTTCTACAGTATCTCCTAAACCTTTACTTTTCATTAATTTTTTTTTTAATCTCTTTAATACAATTGTTAATAGTTCTCCATACAACTACGTGTGATATATTAGTTGCTGCTGATAGTTTTCTTATACTATGGAATTTCTTTCTGTATAAATTAAATAACTTTCTATCGAACCAGTAAAAGCTATCTACTATTTCATCAACTACTTTTTCTATATCTATATAAGGTTCATTATCTGCTTCTATAATGTTTTTAAGTTCTTTATCTATTAATATATCCCTGTCGTTTCTTATATTATCAATA
>VTLG01013085.1_pt1 | contig 25973 bp, 37 predicted proteins | sample 4694571 | NCBI WGS metagenome assembly VTLG01 (sample SAMN12604809, study PRJNA352737) | marine metagenome | biome: ENVO:00000447; feature: ENVO:00000209|ENVO:00000569|ENVO:01000036; material: ENVO:00002151; isolation source: viral sequences binned using virsorter ...
CCTGTCGATCCAATATTTATTGCCTTCCCTAAGTTCCATCTCCTCCAAATGTTCTGTTTCATTTAATGCCTGATAGAAATGTTCCTTCATTAGATATATGTGATCTTCTCCTCGAAGTCCAAGAGATTCACGAAAATGTAACACACTGATAAATGAAAAGTAAGGTGCTCTTGCAATTACTTCGAGTACCCAGAACCTTTGAAAATCTCTACCTCTGTAAAGAAAGTCAAGGATGTAAATTGTGGTATCTAATACCCATGTGTTGAATTGTTTCATTAGTAAGAATGCTCCTCTACTCTTCCTTGTATACATGCATCATCTATACATTCTGTATATGTTAGTTCTTCTTTAAAGTAAGAACGGTATATCTTATCCCAGATAAGATTGAATTCTTCTTCGTTTAAATTTTTAAACAAACACTTGTCGTTTAAGTAAATGTGATAGTTTTTCATTTGTTATTAAGATATATTCCTTTTATTTGTGGTAAATAAATTAACATAAATGCTAACAACCAAAAACAAATAAAGACATATAAGTGAACACCTCTAAAGGGTGAAAATATAAACCCTAGAGTAACAAGAATCACCCATATATAATCAACCATACCATGAAATGTTTGCCACCCCTTACCATATTTTTGTATAAGGTTATCTCTTTGTTTAGCAAACCATGGTGACACATGTCTCATCATAACGAAACCTTCGTTAAGAACCATAATAAAAAATCCAATCCAAAAAATCATAATTGAAATCCTGCAAATGTGTCTTTCTTGACATCTTGTTTAATGCCACCAACTTGATAACTCTCCACCTCAGTTTCCTGTGGTGCTACTTGCATACCTTTAGAAGATAACCAGTGTTGTGTCCATGGTAATGGATTGTTTCTCAATGGAATGTCGTAGATAGGATCTAATCCTATTGCCTTCATTCTCTTATTAGCAATCCATTCAACATATTGATGAAGTAGTTTATCATTAAGACCAATCATACTTCCATCTTTAAACAAATATTCTGCCCATGCCTTTTCCTCATTGACACACCTCTCAAACATTTGTCTTACATAAGGTTTCTCTTCTTTAGCAATTTCTTTAAACTCAGGATCATCTCCTTCTTGCCATTTTTTGAGGATGTTTTGAGTAAGGACAAGATGCTGACTTTCGTCTCTGGCGATGAGAGAGATAATTTTAGCGGATCCTTCCATAAGTTTGAGTTCACCAAACGCAAACGAGCAAGCAAACGATACATAGAATCTAATACCCTCCAGAATATTTACATTAGCAACTGCTCTATATAGTTTCTTTTTAAGATCCCTTCTTTCCCACGCTCCTGTTGGACTGTCTCTCCAATTTTCTCTCCACCAATTACTTGTGTCATATTCATGTGCTTGATTAATAAAAAAGTCATATGATTCTGTTACTGATGATGCACGAGAAAGAATCTTTTCGTCATCAAGAATAGTATCAAATACCTCAGCAGGGTCAGGATAAATGTTTTTAATAACGTAAGTATATGAACGACTATGAATCATCTCCATAAATCCCCATACTTCCATACATGCTTCTAGTTCAGGTAATGAGCAATAAGGGATAAATGCCATCCCAGGACCCCTCCCTTGTACAGAATCCAGCATGATCTGGTATTTAAGATTGCTGGTAAAAATGTGCTTTTGCTCAGGGCGTAATGTCTGATAGTCACTTCGATCTTTTTGTAAAGAAACTTCCTCAGGTCTCCAAAAATAACTGAGTTGTTGCTGTGTTAGTTTGTCAAAAACTGGATACTTATAGGAATCATATCTTTGTACTCCTAATGGTTTACCAAAAAACATAGGTTGTTTTTTAGTGTTCACTTTTTCTGTGTTAAAAACTGTCATACCTTTTAATTCTTTTTCAGATTTTACAGGATTCACAGTCGTCCTCCTCTGTGTTGTCTAGTTCTGCGAGTATATTCTCTAGTGTTTGTTTTTTATCTTCTAACAAATCATCACCTTTTTGATCATAAGTATTTTGATAATATGATGTCTTCCAACCGTATTTGTATGTGGTTAAAAGATCTTGTGCCATAACAGAAACAGGAACTTCATTATCAGGATAGTTCTCTGGATTGTAACTCCAGTTACCACTAATTGCCTGGTCAAAAAACTTTTGCATTACTGCTAGGATTTTAATATATCCTTGATTTGATTCCATATCCCAGAGAAGAGTGTAGTTGTTCTTGAGATAAGTGTACTGGGGAACAACTTGCTTAAGTGGTCCTTTTTTACTTTTCTTAATGGACAGGTATCCTCTAGGAGGTTCAACTCCATTGGTTGCATTTGACACAACGGAACTGCTCTCCGAAGGCATTTGTGCGGACAGAGTGCTGTGCCTGAGTCCGTGTTGTAGGATATTAGTCCTAAGAGTTTCCCAATCATACGTTAAGTTGTTTGGTACAAGTTCATCTACGTCCTTTTTATAGGTATCAATCGGTAGTATTCCGTCTGAATATTTAGTGTGACTGAATGCTTCACATGCACCCTTCTCTTTTGCAATTTCATTAGATGCTTTAAGCAAGTAATATTGGAATGATTCTGTTAAATCATGCACTGATTGCAATGCTTTTGGGTCACCATATTTACATCCATTTTTTGCCAAATAATGAGCAAGACCAATAAAACCTACCCCAAGTGATCTACGTGCCTTTGTAGCACGTTCTGCTGCCCTTACAGGGTATCCCTGATAGTCAATCAGTTCTTCTAATCCACGAACTGCAAGATCACAAAGTTCTTCCATCTCATCTAAATGTTTAATTTTGCCTACATTAATAGCAGATAGAATACAAAGAGCAATTTCACCACCCTCATCATCAATATGATTAATAGGGTCAGTAGGTAGAGTAATCTCTTGACATAGGTTACTCATGCTCACCTTATCCTTAAAGGATGAGTGAGTATTACAATGGTCAATGTTCATCAAATAGATACGACCTGTCTCTGCTCTTTCTTTTAAAAGATTAAGGAAGAGTTCTTGTGCTCCTATCCTAACCTTTGGGATAGATTCATCACTCTCGTAAGTGCAATATAGTTCGTCAAATAATTCAGTCCCAAAACTGTCATAAAGGTTAGGGACATCATGAGGAGAAAAGAGTGTGATCTCTTTATTTTCAATAAATCTTTCATAAAATAATTTACTTAATTGAATACTGTAGTCAAGTTTACGGACACGGTTATCTTCTGTGCCCTTATTGTTTTTTAAGACAATTATGTCTTGGATTTCTTGGTGCCAGATTGGGAAGTGGACAGTCGCTGATCCACCTCTAATGCCATTTTGAGTGCAGCATCTGACAGTCGCTTCAAACTTTTTGAGGAACGGTACAACACCTGTGTGTTGAACTTCTCCGCCCCTGATTTTAGCGTTGATACCACGGATTCTGCCTGCGTTGATGCCGATACCAGCACGTTGTGCGACGTATTTACCAATAGCCATATCACTGCTAAAGATACTATCGAGGGTGTCATCAACATCAACGAGAACACAAGATGCAAATTGACGAAGGGGTGTTCTGACGCCTCCCATGATCGGCGTTGGGATGTTGAGTTTATGTTTGGAAATGGCATTGTAATAATTTCTAATGTAAGATAAACGACTATCTTTACTATAGTTAGCAAAAATTGTAATCGCAATCATTATGTACATAAATTGTGGTGTTTCATAAATTTCACCACTACTTCTATCTTGAACTAGATACTTATCTACTACTTGACGAAGACCTGCATAGGTAAACAACAAGTCACGATCATGGTCAACCCATTCTCCAATAGTATTAAGTTCTTCTTCTGTATAATTCTTGAGAACATCACCGTCATATACACCTAAATCTACACACTTTTTAATTTGATCAAGTAAAGTAGGATGATCCCAACGTCCACCAATTAATTGTTTGCGAAGTCCAGATAAAAGAAGACGTGCAGCAACAAACTGATAGTTTGGATGATCTAAATCAATAAGATCAGAAGCAGACCTTACTAAAATTTTTTGAATTTCATCGGTACTAATTCCATTATAAAATTGAATACCTGATTGAATCTCTACCTGACTTGCAGAGACCCCTGAGAGACCCTTACAAGCGGACTCAACCATCCTATGGAGTTTCTCTAGGTTAAGAGGTTCAATTGAACCATTTCTTTTCTTTACGTTCGTTCCGTTGCTCATACTTTTTTCCACTGTGTAAATTTAAGGGTTGCTTCTAATCCTTGATAAGTATTTGATTCTACTATACTTTGAACATTATGTCCAGCAAGTGTCATGTCATTCAAATCTTTCTCTTTAATATGTTTTGGAAAGATTACTATTTTATCACCTCTATTGATGGTCTTGCTGATTCGTTCGACGATTTCTCTGTTACGAGGTTCGTTATCATAAACCCAAATATAATTGCTCCAACCAAGCGACCTAATATCAATATCGGAACCGCACATAGCAACCGAGTTTTTAATGAACGTTGAGTCGAAGGGTCCTTCTGTAACATAGATTGTTTCATTTTCATTTACTTTATCCATTCCATATATTTTTGTTCTATTATCGTCTAGCATAACGGTAATGTAACGTATTTGTGATTGTGGGTATATCGATCTACCTTGGTATCCAAAAATACCATCCTTATCTTTAAGGGGAATTATAATTCTTGACTCATCATATTGTGTATCCTTAAATACCTTCTTATGCTTATTGGTCCACTCTTTAAACTTCGGACAGAAGTAGAAAGACCCTGTTGGTAACTGACGTTTTTCAAGATATCTACGTGCAACATGTGTTTTATTTAGATCTGAGATTTTTTGTAAATCTGAGAATATGTTCCTTTGAAAACGTGGTTTTTCAAAGTCAAATTTTGGTAGTGGAATACTAGTTCCTTTGCCACTAGCACCCTCTTGATACGCTTCTAAAACATACTCTCCATACAACTTAGGATCATTATCTTTTAAAAAATTAGGTAGGGTTCTACCTACACCACAGTTGTGACATTTGTAAATGTAAGATCCTTTTTTCTGAAAGAAATACCCCCTTGCCCGATTCTTGTTCTTTTTAGAATCGCCACAATAGGGGCATCTGAAATTGTATACAGTTTCTTGTTTCTTAAACTTATCCAGTTGTATTGAAACCAGGGAAATATACTTCCTGTCTAGATGCAGCATTATCTGAAATCGTTTTGTCTATAATAGCAGATTTTTGGACATCCGTCAACACGGGTCTGATAACTCTTTGTCCGACTGGACTAACGAGGAAAGATATAATACTAATAGCACCAGCAATAGTCCACATTTTCTTTTCCATGAGTCGAAGACGGTCATCAACTTTTCTAATATCCCTCTCGCATCCTTTTTTGATTTCATCTGTTCTCCTACTTACTTCTCTGTGTAAACTATCGACTTTTTCAAAAAGTACAGCATCAATTCTATCTTGTTTATCTAACTTCTCATTATGCACAGCAAGAAGTTGACCCATCTTTACAGAGTTTTCCTGTAATGAGTCAACTACTTTTTCTAATCTTTCTAGTATTGCTGTGTTAATGTCCGACATGACTCACTAAAGAGTTTCTACAAATTGATTTGCTTTTTCAAAATTGTCAGAAATTAAAGTAGTGAATTTATTCTGGTTTTCTTCAGTCATCTGTAACCAGGTCTTTAAAAATTTCTCTTGTTGTTCTTGTGACAACGTAGCAAACTGTTCATTTAACTGATTAAATGTACCTTGCCAATCAAATGATTCTTTTTTATTAGTTTTTTCCACTTTACCTACATCTTTTGCTACTTTTTTCTGACGTTCACCTGCTTTCTTTGCATAGTCCTTTGCCTTTGCTTTAGACAATGCTTGAATTTCTTGTTTACGATTAGCAGCACGTTTCTCACGTTCCTGCTTCTTCTGTAATTTACGTTTCTGTTGAATCATACGCATAGCAGAAGATACCTCATTGTTACCTGAGTTCTCTGATGAATATTCTTTAATTACAGTTTGGTCTTCCATGGTTTCTTCTTTTAATCTAGAGTTTCTAATCCTTTGAAATATATCAATACCCATTTTATTCTTCCTTTTCTTACGAACAGGAGGTTCATCAGGTGGTAGTCCAGCAATTGCACCAGAACTAGCACTATTAGTAGGCACTTCTTCGATCACAACGTGACCGTTCTTTTTAAGTGTCATGACCTTCATAACTTTTGTAGTTCTTTAATACAATAATCATCTATTGAGATTCTATCATTTTTTATTTTTGGATATCGGTTTAAGTAAAGCATGAAACTTTTTAAAACCGACCAATATTCACTAGAAATTTTGTAAAACAGCAATGGTGTTGCTGCTTCTCCAAACACATTGTAAATAATAATCATATGATTTAAAATCAGATGTAACTTAAGATTACCTGACTTAATATAAGTTTTAAGTAATCTTTTAAGGTACTTGAATCTTTTTAAATCATCATAAAAGTCATCTTTGGTGACTGCTTGAGGATTATTATAATTTTGAATGGCAAAGAAGAGGTAGTTATCCTCATTCAATTCATTAAATTTCATACATTATTTAAGAAATAGTTAATGTTAAGTCAGTACCAGATCCTCCAGCACCAATAGTTTTACTTGCGAATGCATCTTCAGAATCCACAGTAGTTCCTTTATCTTTAACAGAACCTGCACCACCAATAGTTTGATCAGCAATAGAAAGAACTTCTGCTTGAGATGGAACAGTGAAGTCAAACTCAAGACGGTTTGATCCAGTTCCTCTTGCATAAGTTGCAGTAATAGCACCAGTGACAGAACCAGTAACTGCAAGAGTTACAGTACCTGTGACATCAACTTGCTCGTTGTAGATAACAACAACAGTTCCTGTGTCTCCTTGTGATAATGCTTCTTGCTCAAAGAATACTGCAGTAATGTCTGCTTCACCAAGAAGAGTTGATGCAGATGTACCACCAGCAAGACCACCAATTGCTACTAGGAGTTCGTCCCAATAACGTGCAGTTGCCTTGTCAGTACCTTTGTAATGACGAAGGACCCATCCTTGATCAGTTGCGAAGCAATCTTCAGCAAGACCATTTTTATTCACACGATCCAACCACTTTGGTTTCGATTCGTCAGTTTCGGTTTTTCCCCAGAGAGGCATTGTTAAAACTCCTAATATACGTGTTGATTGCGTTATAAAGATATTTATAAAAAAAGGAGGGTTACCCCTCCTTAAAGAGATTTAGTTTTAGTCCTTTGAAAGTAATGCTTTCTCAAGTGCTTCAACTAATTGATCATCTACTTTGTTTCCTGATTTAGATGCTGCTTTTTTAAGAAGTCCAATGACAAACTCTTTGAGTTTATCTTCTAGATCTTCTGGAATTTTATCGACTGCAGCGTCGATGACTTTGATTGCAAATGGAAGTAATAGTTTTACCATGATAATAATATGCGGTTCAAGTTATTTATACATCAAAGGTATAATGCTTTTAACTCTTCAGCATGTTCTCTTAATGCCTTGTTAACAGATTCAGTTACACCATCTTGATACTTAACACGTTTAACCTTAGTTGCTTTCTTAGCAAGTGCCTTTTCAGATCCATCATCATCTTTATCTGATCCACATTCTTCTTTAACTGCTTTGTTAGCACCTTTTAATTTCTTGTTCTTGTCAAACACTGACATAGGATCAGTTGCATCATCAATATCAGGATTAACAATTACACCTTTAACATCTTTTTCAATAAGTTCACTTCTCCAATCAGAGAATCCTTCTTTTTTAGTTCCTTTCTTTGATTTAATTGCTGCTGATACTGCTGCACGTCTCTTCATTAAATATGAATCAGATGAATCCTTGTCACCATCGTTATCAACATCACCATCTTCCTTACCAACAGGATCAAGTTTCTTTTTCTCTTCTACATATTCCACTTCTTCTTTAGCGGTCTTTGCTGAATCTTTAAATGCCTTGTCTGTAGGGGCACCCTTGTCACCTTTACTACGCATCTTTTCTCCTCTTGCTCTCTTAGCATGAATGTTAGCATAAAGACCTTTATTTCCTTCCTCTACAGATACTGGTGTGGTATCTTCGTGTTCGATTACCTTACCATTTTCATCTTTTTGATGATGTTCAGATACTGTTTCCTCATCTTCTTTAACACAATTAGGAACTTCTTTACCACCTTTCTTCTTAGTTCCTTGTGCTTTATAACCATCCCAGCACTTAGAAGCACCAACGTTAGCACGTGCTTGCTTCATACCTTCTGTTAATTCTTTTCCAGAAACAATGCTTGCATATTCAACGGCAAGATCTTGCATTTTTTCTGTCCCAAACGACTCAAGGATACCCTCAATAACATCTCCAGATAGAATAATTTTATCCATTTTGGATGCAATTTCCTGTTGTTCTGCCAAGGATAAACCCAGCATCCACGCAGATAATCTTACATTGGCACTCATCGTCTCTTCTTTAATCGGTTTAGTTTTATTTATACGTCTATTGACTTCAGTAGGTTTCTTCCACATGTCATAGTCGTGTCCAGGAGTCATTCTTTCAGTAAATTTTCTGAATTTATTGGTTCCAACCAAACGATGTGTTTGATCAGCACCTGAAGTATTCCATTGTTTATATTCTTTAATATCAGTAACCCATGATCTAAACATATCACCTTCTTCAGTAACAGCAATTACATAGTTAGGTCCACGGCGATGAATTTTACCCACCTCACCATCTGTATTTTGAATATGAGAACCAACTTCATATAAGTTTCCATGTCTATATGAAGTATTTTTTGCTTGTTTATTGAAACTACTAAATTCCATCAAATGGGTTCACTGTTCCTACCTTCTATATATTCAATTGAAAAAATGCCTGCACGAACACCAGTGACTTTATCACTTTTATATTCAACTACTCGATACGCTTCACCTTTTCTGGCACCTAAAATAGGATTATATCCTGCACGTTCTAATTGAGATAGTTGAGTACTTTCTACAACTTTAGATTTAAAATCTAAATTAACTTTTCCAGGACCAGTTTTAATTAGAACTGGATCACCTTGTGCAAATAAATTAACATTGTTTTCATTCTTTCTTCCAGAACCATAATCTTTACCAAATATTGCTTTTTGTTTTAATTGTTTATCTTCAATTTCACGATAAAAAGCACTTCTATATGCTTGTCTATAGAAATCAGATGTTTCTTTTTTAGCAATGTCTTCTCTAAAACTTTTTACTTCTGGATGATCGTAAATAGATCCACCTGATCTAGAAGATAATCCAGAATACTGTTGAAAATCTTTTGCTCCTCGACCATCTTTATGTGATATAAAAATTTTAGATTCACCTTTAGAATTAATACCTACAAAATCTGCTTTAGCACCTGAAGAACCAGCAACAAAACCAATAATATCTTTATAACTGTGAGATTTAATTCTCAACGTTACTGATTTCATATTACCTAGTTCTTCAATTTTTCTATTAATCTTACTTAAGATTGAAAATTCAATTTGAGTGTCTGGATAACCTTTAATTTGTCTCCAGTTATCTAAAGTTTCTAATCTTTGATTCCAATAACTTTGTTGTCTCCATTCTCTTCCTGATTTTGGTTTAATTAAAATTCTAACTTTTTCATTTTCAGTTTCAATTTCAATAACTTCTAGGTTAGATTGAACACTAGGCATTAAACGACGTGTATGTTTAATTCTTTTAAACATAAGAAGTTCTAGCATAGAGTCATGCAAGTTAGCACGATAAGCAGTTTTGAACTTAACAGTTCTAGTTCCTTTACCTGTTTTACTTGGAGAAGAAATTTCTGGTTTACCAAAATATCTCTCCTTATAAGAAGTTTTAATATTGTCTGTTAGAAAATTTAACAGTTCTTCTGCAGTTTCAAACTTCATTGAACACTTTACTCTACAAAAATATTTAGTTTAAAGATCACCTTTTTTACGGTTCTCAGAAAAATATACATCGAACGATCCTTTAGGATAACGCTTCTCTAGTTTCTTGACATTTGTAGCAATTACATCATCAAATGATACTTCAAGTGCTATACATGCCTGTGCCACGTACCACATAACATCACCCAATTCAATAATAAGATGCTTACGATTGTCTTTATTCCATGGTTTACCTTGGAATACCATTTTCTTAACGATCTCTAGAAACTCACCACCTTCGGCATTGATTCCAACACCACTAGTGAGGAGACGTTCAATGTTAGCACCTTCACGGTCTAACTCTCCAATACGATCAGCGAAATCAACGAAGTTTGTTGATGCATCAGATGTAACTGCAGAAACAAATTCTTCATAGCGTTTAAAATCAATGTGCTTCTTAGTCAAAATTAAATCCTCCAAATTTAGTTTTATTAATAGATGGTTTTTCATTATCATCACCTGCATCAATCATACCGTTTTGTGCAGATTGTTCACAATCATACAACTTCATCTTTGCTCTGTCAATACCCACAGCAAATCTCTTATTAATTGTAAGATCATTGTATCTATTCTTTAATTGTTTTACTAAAATTTGCCCTAACTGTTCAGATTCTTCTGTACTAATAAGAGCAAACATAAGATCAGCAGTAGCAGGGAGACCAAAAGATTCCGAAGTATCTGTAAGGTCAATATCAGTGCTACCATAACCACTACGAGTGGTTTGAGTAGCAGATACAACTGGCACATTCTGTTCTACAGCAAGACCACGAAGTTCTTCTGCAATACCTTTAACTAAAGTATATGAGTTTACAAATGATGCTTTGAATCTTTGTGAGGTACAAATATTAAGGTAATCTACAAAGATAATATCAGGTTTAAAACTTTTCTTAAGAGATAGATCACTAAGAAGAGATCTAAAATGTCCCACATGAGCAGATGCAGTTGGATATTCTTTGATAATAAGTTTACCACTTGTTTTCTTCATCAAGTTATTTACTTTACTTTCATACATCTTTCTAGGAAGTGAAGCAATATCTTGAATAGGAACTCTTAAAAGATTAGCATCAATACGTTCTGCAATTTTTTCTTCTGACATTTCACAAGTAATGTATAATACATTCTTACCTTGTAGTAATGTTGATGCAGCAACGTGACACATGAATAATGATTTACCTACACCAGTGCCTGCTAATGCAACGTTTAATGATTTGTTAGTAAGACCACCTTTAGTAATCTTATTAAACATTGCTAAATCAAAAGGAATCTTAGTTTCTACACGATTGTAGAAATCATATCTTTCTTGATAATCATCAAGGTAATCATGCCCAACTTTATTGTCAAAAGCAACAGAAATTGCATCAGAAAGGATAGTTGGAATTGAACCCATATCCTTTTGTTCATTATCACCTTCAGCAATTTTAATACTTTCTAAAAGTGAAAGATAAATTGCTCTATTTCTACACCATTCTTCTGTTGTATCTACTAACCATTTGTAATCAGAATTATCTTTTTCTAAATTACGTATAGCAGAACTAACATTTTTAAATGTTTCTTCACTAAGGTGAGATGCTCCTTGGAGATCTACTTCTAATGATTCTTTAGTAGGACACTTCTCATACTTTTCAATAAAAGATTTGATAAGTTTGAATAAAGTTAAGTTAGTGTCTGATTCAAAATAAGAAACCTTAAGATATGGAAACACTTGGCGACGATATTCGTCGTTACATACAAGGTTCTTTATAATTGTATACTCAAGTGAGTTCATAAGTAATGCAAATAAGTGCTCATAATGTATTTGTCCTCGCTTATTGTAGGTTTACCTTTATGAGGTATCATCCACAACGGAGGAAAGACAATCATTCTACCACGTTTTGGTCTAATGAATTTGTCTATACCAGGAAAATAAGTTTCACCACCCTCTGTAACATCATTTAGATAAACAAGAAAAGCAATAAACCTTTTTGCTGATATATGATCCCCAACATCGACGTGGGTATCAAATTGATCGTCAGTATTCTTTCTGTATCTTTTTACTCTAGGAAACTCATAGGTATAATTTTGAGGTAACCAAGGATCACATCCAACACTGTCTATGTAATAATCTAGATATGGACTGATCTTATCAATACATTCAGGAACCATAGATTTATCAAAAACCAATTCATAAAACTGGGGTTTTAATTGATGATCAATAAATTTTGATTTACCAAAATCAATATAATCAATTAAGAATTGACAATACTCATTTGATAATACGTTGTCATAAACTTTGATAAAATCATTTATTTTATTCAACGCCATAGTTAAACTCTTGCCCTGCTGCCCAGTCAAGTTTCTCCATTATTTCGGGAGTGAAGTATTTCTCAGGATCCTTGAGAATAACAGAAGGGTAGACGCTAGAGTTCCCAACAACAATACGGTTTCCCTTACGCTCGAAAACTCCATATTTCTCACCCAACTCCAATAGTCCGTAGTACTTGTCCAGTCCACGTGAGTCAAAAAATAGTCGTGTTGCAACTTGTGAATTCTCCTTAGTGAAACGTGATTTGTTTGTTTTTACTTTAATAATATTACCTACAATATCAGTTCCATCTTTTTCTTTAGATTTAGAAAGATGAATAATAGTTGATGCAGCATATTTAAGACCGCTACCACCACCCATATCAGTTGCTTCACCATATGGGTTCATTGTTTTATATGTATGATTTGTGACAATCATAGGAACTTTTAGTTTTCCTAGTTTACTGGTAATAATTCTGAAAACTGATTTAATGACTTGTGATTTAGTCATGTCACGAACTTGTTTATCAGACAAAGCATCATCTAATTCTTTTGTTGATGCAAGCATACCAAGAGAATCTAAAATAATTAAAAGTGGTTTTCTATCTTTCTCAGGTGTTTTAAGAAGGTTATCTAAGATACGAATAATTTGAGTACGAAATTCTTCAATAGTGTCTACTGGAAAATGCCAAACACGATTCTCATCTAATCCACGATTTTGAAACATGTCTGATGTAACTGCAGATTCACTATCAAAGTAAAATACAGCACCATCAGGATTTGTTTCTAAAAAATGTTGAGCAATACCAATAGCATAAAAAGTTTTACCTGTTGCTTGTTCACCAGCAATAGCAGTAATTCTATTATCAGGGATACCACCATTGACAGTACCACTAATCATGGCATTCAGGATGTAAGATCCTGTTCCAACAAAACATTGTTTGTTATTTGTTTCAGAAACAACTTTAGCGTATTCATTTTTTGCTTCTTTAGCAAGTGTTTCAAAGATACTCATACGAATAAAAACTCCAGGTTAACTTCTTTTTCGGTTTTCCAACCAATAGTATCAAGAATAATCTTGAGAGGATCCAAAAATGATTTTTGGAATTGTCTTTTATAATCAATGTTCTTACTGACTTCAAGTTCTGTAGGAAAATTAGCAATAAAAGAAAAAACATTCTCTCCTAAAATATTAGGAGTTTGTAAATAAACAAACTTAATTTTCTCACCCTCTTGAATCAAAGGATACTTATGAATAAGTTTGTTTTTCTTTAAATGAAAATTGTACAAGAGAGATCCTCTTACATGGATGGGACAACTTTTCCTATACAGAGTAGCATCTCCTCTCCATTTTGTCAATCCATTAACACTTCTAGGAAAAGCAACATCCTCTGGAGGCATGTTATAGAAGTCAGTTTTAAACTCATCAATGAATTTTATTAGATCTTCCTCAGTTTTAGTCATAATGATATTGAGTGCTTCTTTAATCTTAGTTCTGCATGGTGCAGGTGTAGAAGATTTAACTGCTTCAATACCCATCATTTTAAGTTTTGGTTCTGTATAACGGACTCCCTCACTATCCCATACGTTAAGAATGTATCGTTTTTTGGCAGTCCAGATTCCTTTGTCAGCAACGTTCTCACGTTTCATAATCATTTTTTGATCATATGCTGACACATACGTTGCCAACTCTTGATATGAACGTTCAATAAAAGGTTCAAATTTTTCTTGGCATATCTTATCAAGTATGGATACAATCGCTGTTTTTTCACTAACCCGATTACTAAAAAATTTAGTAACGAGAGGTCCAAGATTAAGATATATTGAATCGGTGTCAGATGCAATGACATAATCTACCTCCTCCGTTTTTAACAGATTATTTAGGTAGTCATTCATCTTATTTTCTATCCAACGAATAGAAACTTGACCAGAAAGTGTGATTGCTTCTGCATTAGCAAGTTTATAATATCTAAAATATTGATTACCAATAGCACCATAAGCACTATTAAGTTGAATCTTACGTGCCATCTGGATATTATTAAATTTTGAAATGTCCTTAATTAATTGTGGAGTAGGATTCTTTTCATATTCTTGTTTAGCAACAAGCATCTTTTTCTTATAGATCTTACGTTCATTGTAGATCTTCTCCATTAACTCAGGAAGAAATCCTCGGACATCTTTTCTATATTGTGCTCCGTTTGCACACACACATTGATCACCGTCAATAGTTATCTGTTGTTGCAGAATTCTATCTACAGTTGCTGATGGGTGTTTTGTAGGTAATAACGTCTCTGGTGAGATATTATACTGCATAATAAGATGAGGGTATAGAGAGTTAAGGTCAAAACTAACAACCCACTCATAAAGACCTGGGACAGGTTCTTTAACATATGCACCAGCATACTTAGCATCTTTATCATTCCTTTCAATAGGAGGAACGACAATACCTTTAGGTGTAAGATAATTATAGATGATACTATCCCACATACGAACCTGTGAGTAAACATCTTCAATGTTAACCTTAGCATCATATGCAAGATTAACAGCAAGATCAATTAGTTTCATCTTGTCTTCTAATTGATCAACTAATTCAACGTCATGGATGTTATACGTAACAAACTTTTCCCAATTTTGAGTGTAAAAATCTCTAAAAGTTTCATACTCAGAGTGATCAAGTTTCTTTTTACCAAGTTCTACATTAGCAATATGATCAAGTCGATATGATTCTTGATTAGTATAAGTAAATTTTTGATAAAGATCCAAGTAGTCAAGAATACTAACACCGATAATATCATAGTGGATATTTAAACGACCTTTAATTTCTGTTTCTTTTTCAAATACTTTATTCCATGGTGAAAGTGATTTCATATACTTTGTAGAAAGCACACGTTCTATTCGACGACATATAAAAGGAATGTCGAATAGTTTTACATTCCAACCAGTAATAATATCAGGAGTGTTTTCTGCCCACCATTTTAAAAAATCACGTAGCATTTCTTCTTCTTTCCAGAAAACACGATACTCTACATCATCTCGTGAATGTTCATACTCACGTGTTCCCCATACAATTATTTTCTTACTAGTAAAATCTTTAATAGAAAGACAAAGAATCTCTTCTGAAACTTCCCTAACATTAGGAAATCCATTTTCAGAAGAGGTTTCAATATCAATGGTATAAATTTTTAACAGAGAAGTATCACAATCTAATCGTTCCTCTGGAAATTTGCTACTAATATACTGATACAAAAATCTAGAATTACCATAGATTTTATAGTTATCTACATGTTTGTATTGTTCAATAAATTCTCTAGCATCTTTTATGGTATCAAAATTAATCTTTTGAGCATACTCACCCTCTAGAGTTTTGTATTCAGTTTTATTATTTGTAGGAGCAAAAAGAACAGGGGAGAAAACCTCTTCATATTGAACACGTTCTCCATGATCGTATCCAATATAAAGGATTTTATCCCCAGTCAAAAACACATTACTGTAAAAGTTCTTCGTCATCAGATGGCAATTGTGATAGGAGTTTTTGATACTCCGAAAGGATATTTGAATCTGGTGTTGCTAATGTAGCAAGTGATTCAGAATATAGTAAAACATTTCTTTGGTTTGTATACCTTGGGAATGTCTTAAGTTCTCCTTCAACAATTTCCATTGGATCCGCTAGGAAACAAGAGGGTTCCATTTCCATCTCAGAAATTTGAGAAATTAAATAAGTGCCATTGCGAAGAAGTATCAATTTTATTTCCATTACGCTGCTTCAACAGTTGTTTCTGGAACCTCTACTGGAGGCGGTGCCATTGGTGATTCTTTATCACTCTCTAGTTCAATATTATTCTTTAAACAATAATCTTTGAGAATATTGTCATGTGGGTCGTAGATAGTAACTAACCAATCTGCTGGAATTACAAATGCTCTTTGTTTAGAAAGAGGTGCCCAGTGGGTGTATTTAACAGAATACTTTGTACGTGGTGCATCTTCACCTTCTACTTGAAGTTCATCAGATGGTTCAGCGGTGAGTTGCATTACAAATGGATTTGAAAGATGATAAGCAACAATGCCTTTCTTTTCAGTGTCCATAATTTCTTTGGCGTCAGAAATAACATCTTCGCCAGATTTCAACAACATAACTTTAACGGTCATAGTGATAATGTAGTGTCTTCTAAATGTCTAATGTGGTTTGATAGTTTATCAAGGTATCCACGATTTCGTAACTCTTTAAACACTAGGTTCTCTAGAGCGAACTCTCCACCTTGTTGAATTGCAGACGCTCTCATGTCACGAATTCTCTTTTGAAGTTTTCGTAGAACGTCAGCATCATCTGCCTCATTCTCAATGAGATCATCAATCTTTTCCATCATATCACGAATCTTGCGAATAAGCAAGGGGTCTGCAAGATTAACCTTAACTTTGTTAGGTAACAATAACCATTTGTCTTGAATGATGGAATACACACCTTGGTTAGCAGGTAGTGGATCTCTCTCATCTTGAGCATATAACTCAACAGGATGAGCATAGATTTTAATGTCGTGGACGAGTGCCCACAACTTCTTTTTGTCTCTTAGATAATCATCTAAAAGATCTGGACAGTCAGCAATTTGACTTTTGTCTACAACTAAGTGAAGGTCTAAATCAGAAAATCTAGTGTAATTGTAGTTAGCGTTACCACCAACCAGAATCATATCTTTTACTGCATTGGATGGAATCTTAGCAAAATCTGCCCATTTGTTTCCAATCTGTAAAAGTTTATCTTTTACTTCTGGTTTGAGAACCCCATCTTCCCAAAACTTGATATTTAATTCTTGGTTATACATCAGAGTTAATCTGAGTTTTTGGAACGTCTTCACTACTATCCTATCACTTTTTTATTATTTATCAACTACTTCAGTTTCGGTAAGAGGAGTTTCCTCAGGTTTTGTCATCTTAATGAAACTTTCAACAATGCTCATCATAGGTTCAGAAATAGAAATAACCCAATCAGGATTGACTGCAATTTGAGTGTCTGGAGTAAGTGGGTTCCACCTAGAAAGAAGAATCTTATACTGACCTTTAACACTTTGACGTGCTTCAGGATCTTCAATATCAAATTCTAATTCAGAACCTTCAAGAGGTTCAATCTTTACACAGTGAGGGTTGTTAAATACAAATGCTTGTCTACGTTGTTTATCATCAACCGCTTCTTGTAGTTCAGTCACAACATATTCCCCAGATTTTAGGGAAACAATCTTTATTGCCATTTTAATATAGTTGGTTTAATTTATATTATAAAGAGGTCTTAACAATTTGTCAAGACCCCTTGTTGATTTATTTATTTGATATTATAGATACTCTTTTCTTGCATGGTGTTCTGGAATAATCTTGCCTAGTGTAACTGCAAGAAGTCCATCTGCAAATGATACATCTTTAACTTCAACGTCATCAGATAGAGACCATGCCCTTGAGAAAGATCTCTGTGCTAGTCCTCTATGACTATATGTTTCTTTTTCTTTTTCTTCTTTAGTTCCTTCAACGAATAACTTACCATATTCCGTGTAAACTTTAACTTCTTTCTTTTTGAATCCTGCAAGTGCAATCTCTAATCTGGATTCAACGTTGTTTACATGAACGATATTATATGGTGGATAGTTAGCGTTTGTGTTTGTATTCCAAAATTGTTGGAAGTAATCATCCCATCCAATGCTGTTTCTTGTGATCTTATCCATCAATTCTGGAAGATCGGCAGCAGTATATCTCTGAACGTTAGTCATAGTTCTCCTTAGTAAGCGAGTGTAAATTGTGTCCCCGAAGGCGACATTAATATTTATATGCACAAAAAAATAGTGGTTTGGTATAAACCGTACCACTACATAAGGTGTTCCGACTTTAGTAGAGACCGCACGAAAGATCTCACGTATATTTATACCTAAATAAAATAGCGTTGAATATTCAATTTCACAAATGAAAAAAGGTTTAATAGTTTTTGGTATGTTATTGATGACGACAACTGCAGCAAATGCTGGCGGTATTATTTCTAAACATTCATCATCTGTTCAACTAACAGTAGATGCAGCAAGGACCGATGCTTCAAGAATTGGTTCAAGTTTCTCAATTTCTGGTAGCAATATCGATACCACTGATGGTACGACTGCTGGCACTGTGAGTGCAGGAACAATCACCTCAGGTGTATATTCTCCAGGAACCATTGCAGCAACTCAAGACACAGCAGGTGCAGCGTTCGATTTTTCTCAAAGTTACAATCAAGCGGATGCAGTATTAACATCTGCTCCAACAGTCGGTGCTGTCTCAGCACTCTCAGACCAGACCTCTTATGCAGCAGGTTCAGCAGGTGACTTGGCAGGTACTGTAACTTCAGCAGGAATTTTAACAGTAACTGCTGGTGGTGCTGGTACCAGTGCAGTTGGACAATTCGTTAGCGAAATTACCGTGATCGACTAATACCATGAGGAATACACATAAAATATTCCTCTTAGTCATCACTATGAGTAGCATAAACCCAGTCATAGCAGTGCCTGTGGTCCCTAATTTTACCCAAGGTAGTATGTCGTCTCATACTGAGACAACTACGACTGTAAATGAGACAATAAATTCTATGGATTATTCCACAGGGTATCAATATTCAGTAACGGGTTCGGGAATAACTGCAGACGGAGATCTATCCCCAGGTACGGGAACAAATAATGTAACTATAGACGGAGTGACATCAACATGGACCAATGTGACCGAAAGACCATCATTCGTTCAAACAAATCCAGGAGAAGCGTTTCAATTTACGGAGACCTATTCTGGAGCTGGATTGCAAAATCATACAATAATCCAAAGAACAACAGAAATTCAAAGCGTAACAGATACAACAAGTATTTTCTCCCAATAATCGTATGTCTATCAAACATTGCGAGTGTCCCTGTCACTCTGGCGGAAACTGTCGGGGGTGTAAGTGCAACCGCATCGCCCATAGCAAACTCCAGTGGTAGCGTGACTAATCAGGCAATCCAGGTGCTTCAGGGACCATACATAACTAATACTTATGGGAATGGTATACAGTGCCAAGGACCTACCGTCAACGTTACTCCATACGTAACAGGATCGCTTTCACAACAGCATCCGTTTGAAGAAATGTATATGGATCCCGTGTACGACATGTCAGATTTAGATGAAGATGGTTTATTAGACAATCCTGGTGATATACTCTACTTCATGCCTACTCGTACAGGACAAAAGAACAATACTAATTTGTCTATAGGTTTTAGTGCTACATGGTCTAGACCATTAGATAAAGAATTACAAGAACAATGCAAACAGGCAGCAAATGCTAACATCGAAATGATGAAGCAGTTAACTGCCAACAAAAGATTAGATTTTGAGATTGGAAGATTAAAAAATTGTGGAAATTTGCTCAAAGAGGGCATTACATTCCATCCAAAATCACCTTACTATAAGGTATGTTCAGATGTCGTAGTACATAATGTAACACATGTAAAAGAACATAAACATACAATACCTAGTAAAAATGCAAAAGATTTAAAAACTATTCAAATAAATCGGTAATCAGTAAAATTAATTCCTTGCATATGATCATACTCATGTAAAAATACTCTGGCAGCAAATCCATCTAGTTTTATTTTATGGTCAACTTTATCTTTATCTTCATACTTAACTACAATCGATTCTGATCTTTCAACCTCAATAAATTCATCTGGATAAGATAAACATCCTTCTTCCATAACACATGTTTTAGAAGATTGTTTTACAATTCTGGGATTGAAACAAGTTAAAATTTCATTGTATTCTAAATCTCTTATCATCACAAATACTCTTTCATTAATACCTATTTGATTTGCAGACAATCCAACTCCCTTGTGATGAATCATATTTTCTTTAAGAATTTTAGATATTTTAACACGATCTAAATTATAACTACACTTTTGAATCTTCTCATGTAATATGGGATGGGTATTAGGTATTAGTTTTAATATCATTTCTTTCCTTTTAAAGGTGGTAAACCTTTCTTTGCACGATATTCATTTGCTTGAATTTCTGCACGGGAAGGTTTTTCTTCTTTCTTACCTATTAACTTTTGAATCTTTTTTGATAGTTGTTTAATTACAGGTTTTACAACTCTTAATAATAAGGGAGTTGCTGCTGCAGCAGCGGTTGCCACAACAGCAATTGATGTAGTTGTTGTAACTTGATTTGCAGATGGTATTCCTTTAATAATTTGATCTGTAATAGTAATCTCTTCAGTAATTGGTATACATTCTTTTCCTACCAACCTATATTCAGTAATTTTTTTAGTTCCACTTTCTACAAGAGTGCCAATAGGTTGTGTTAACTTTTGTACTTCTGTAGGGCATTGTGATTGTTTAAGATCTTTTGGTATTTCAGGTGCTTCTACTTCTGGTGGTTCTGGTACTTCAGTATTAGGTACAGGTGCTGGACGATTAATGGTCATCTCCTCTGGGTTATAATTAATAGGATTATAACTGGGAACTCCAGCATCACACAGTGTGTAAGTTCCAGAAGGATCTTCTTCTTTAATTTTATTGTTTTTAGGATTATTAGTTTCGTGTGCTTCAACACATCCAGGAATATTAACAATAGGCAAACCAATATTTACTACAACTGGTGGAGGTAATACAGTTCTAGTATTATATTCTGTTACTACTTTTGGTATTTCAATCTCCCTAATAGTAATATTGGGAGAAGATATAACTGGAATTTCCATTTAGAAAGATGGAGGAACTATACCTCCAGTTAATTTAGGCATCTCTGGCATAGCACTTGGGAGAGCATCTGTTACGCCACCTAATACTTGTTCTTTGATACTATCTTTTACTTTATCAATGATAGCGTCTTTTTGTAGATAGATGAATATACCACTACCTACTACTGTCAATGATACTACGCCACTTAGGATGGCGATTCCGTTAATTAATTTTTGCATTTTCTTCTTCCTTTTTACCTATGGGTGGTGCTTTCTTAGCACCGCCGTTCCTAGCAGGGGACAAACCGAAAGCAGCTAGTGATCCACTGAACACACTTGCTATGAAAGTTGGATCGAAATCTAAAATCTTTTGACCATTAGGGAGTCGTACGTAACTAAATGTGAGCAGAGATGCTGACCATATAAGTACAATTACTTTTACTAAGTTACCCAGAACTTCACTTTTATCTTCGTCATCATATTCTTTTTCTACTGGTTTTTTATTGAAAGTCATGAATAAAGATGTTATGTATCTTTATTTATAAATCTAAAACTGGAATTTCAGGAAGAGTTGATGTAGTAGTTTTCTTTTTACCGATGTTATACTTAGATTCTAATTGCCATTCACCTTTTTCTTTGTAAGCAAGGACTTTAATTTGATTAAGAGGAGCGATGTCAAGAACACTGCTAGTGTTAACAATAGAAATAAGTCCCCAATCAGAAAGAAGTTGAGTAATTCTGTTACGGCGTTGAACATCATTTAATGTTAGATTTGCGGATTTGCCATCAAGAGCAAATAATTCTTTGAAATGTACAATGTAATATTTTCCCTGTTTATGTAGAATATGACAGGATTGGTATAATTTCTTTTCTTTCCTAGATGCTACTCCAATTCTAGAAAGAGTTTCTCTTACCTTAAGAAAGTCATCTGGTTGAGATAAAGTTACCTCTACCATACTCTCACGAGTCCACTGAACCTCAGCAACCTGAGTCATTACGTTTTACCTCCACGGTTTAATTTAGATTTAATATAATCAATTTGTTTACTATTTAGAATTTTCAAAACTGCTTGTGCTTTCTCAGTACTATAATTATAATACTCTTTGACAGCATCAAGATTATCAAGTTTCTCTTTCTTTTCCCAGGGAGAGAATCTCTTCCTCTTCCTAACAGTATTTATGTAAAAATCATACTGCATACGATTACTAATATCATGATAAGTGTTCATTTCATTAGCAAACATAACCGTATCAATAAAACCAGACAGGCACTTATTAATAATCCAGGAAGGGTAATTTTTCTCCCATCCTGGATCTTCAGTATCCATCAAATTAATTTTATTTTCGTTAATGGACTTAAGATAGTCCGTCAAACTGTGACTAAATTTATTCATTAATAATTTAAAAGAAGAAGTTCTTTGCGTTTCTTTTGGTTTTTATTGTAATTACCAGTGGATCTCATTGTGTAAGTGAGTTCCCAATCTTTCTGTTTCCATTTAGGAAACCTTTCTTTAACATAAAGATCTGAATTATATGTAATCATACACTTTTGTTCTGAGTTACAACATTGTGCTGCAAACAACTCATGATCAAATCCTTTATGCATATCACCATTACTACCATACAACGATGTTTTAATATCATAAGGAGGATCTAGAAATAAAAAAGCATCATCTCCATATAAAAATTCACCATAATCATGATTAGTAATTTTCCAAAATTGAATAATTTCAGAAATTGCAGGTAGTTTATCAATTCCTCTAAGTGTAAAATTTTGATATGATGCCATCTTACTAAAAGAAGAAGTGGCAGACAATCCACTAAAAGAACATTTATTTAAAATATAAAAATTGAACGCTGTTGAGTACACATCACCAGCATCCAATTGTTTCTTTGCATTATCAAATGCTTCTCTATGTGCCTCAATACTCTCACCAAGTTCTGTTTTAAGTTCTCTTAGATCATAAGTAAGACGTTCACCGTCCTGCTGTAAGGTCTTCCAGAAGGCGTATACGGGGTAATAAAGATCATTGACCCATATATATGTCCTAGGTCTTTCTTGAGTGATGTGGAGTGCCATAGAACCACCACCAAGGAATGGTTCAACGTACTTCTCAAATCTCCTAGGAATATGTTTATCCAAAAACTTAATTGCCCTAGATTTTCCACCAGGGTATCTCAAAGGAGTTTTGTACTTTTTCATTGTATTATTGTCATCCCATAATCTTCTGGGGTTGGAACAGGCATATAGTATCCATCAGGTGCAGTTCTTTTTCTTTGTGGCATTTGTATAATCTCAATAGTTTCTTCAAACCATCTGTTCATTGATCTTGACATAGCACGATAAGATGTACCAACATAGAGTTGTCCACCTACAACAGCACCTGCCATAGCACCCCAGAACCAGTAATAAAATCTGGACTTCATTTGTGCTCTAATCTTTTCACGTTTTCTCATAAATTTGTTAGTCATTTGAATTCACACTCCACCATAATTTCAGTAAGAGCAGCAAGTAAATTAATTTCTTGATCAGCAACAAATGCAGATTTGTATTGATAGTTAGCAATGATTAACACTGCTTGAGGAATAGTTCTTGCTTCAAGTTTTGAAGAAAGGTTATCGTATATGGAACGAAATATATGAGAGGGTTCATTATCCATGTTATTGGTAACCCATTTCTTAACCGTATTAAACTGTTTATTTTTCAGTGCATCTACAAGTTGTTCAAACTTAATATCAGATAAACTAGCAAGAATGCCACTATCTATTTTACCACCAACTGCATAACGTTGACACTCATTAAGTGTACGACGCCAGTCAGGAAAAAATTTAAGAATTAATTGAGGAAGAACTTTTTCATCATATTCTATACCTTCATTATCAAGTATAAATTTAAGACGATCAAAAAATAATTTTGCTAAGTTTGGTTTCTCTCCTCCTGGAATACCAAAGTCAACAACAGAACATCTAGAATGAAGAGGTTCAATAATTTTATTTTTAAAATTACAAGTAAAAATAAACCTACAATTATTACTAAACGCTTCAATGTTTGCACGTAAAGCAAGTTGCACGTCATGAGTTGTATTGTCTGCTTCATCAACAATAATTATTTTATGTTGTGAATCACTAGAAAGTGATACGGTAGAAGCAAAATTCTTACACTTATTCCTTACTGTATCAAGATAACGTCCTTCATCAGAACCATTGATAACAATATAACTTACACCAAGTTCATGGCAAAGTGCTCTAGCAACAGTGGTTTTACCAATGCCAGCAGTTCCATGAAGAAGTAGATTAGAAATCTGTCCTGTCTTCACAAAATTTTTAAAAGTTTCTTTTGTACTCTCAGGAAGAATACATTCATCAATTTTCTTTGGGCGATACTTTTCTACCCAAAGAAATTCATCACGATTATTCATATTAACCAAAGAAAGAATCAGGTTCTAATGCAATAAAATATTCTAAATCTTTATCTACAAAATGTGCTGCCTTAGTAGACAGTTTTACATGATAAGAAGTAGAAATCATCTTAAGGTTTTCAACTTTAAATTGAAAAGAAAATGGTGTGTCTGAATGTCCAACTGCATGAACAACAGTATTAGAAGTATCGTTTTCTTTGTCTTTAATAACTAAAGAAACTTCACCATTACTGTCAGTTTCTACACATAGATCAGGAAGGTTGTAAATACCTGCTAATTTTTTTAAATTCTCAAAATCAGTTTGATCTAAATTAAATGAAAATTTGTAATCTAAAGACCCAATATTTTCAGGTGGATGTGGTTGCACAACAGCAGGATCAGACAAAAAGTATTTTACTTTTGAACGACCTGAACTAATAGTCAAATAAGAACTGTTAGCAAATTCAAGATCAGGTTGATTCCAAACACTAAGACCCACAAGAAGTTCGTGTAGATCATAGATTGCAAAGGGCATAGTAAAATCCTCAGGAACATTCGCCCTAGCAAAAATGTTTTGAGTAACTGAAATAGTTTTTAATGTAGAACCTTCTTTAACATATATCATGTTATTAATGTTAGAGAAGTTTTTAAGGAGTTCAAAAGTCCTTTCAGATAGTTGCATAATTAAGGCATAGTGTGATCAATATTACCACTAGTCATGGAAGGTTTTCCATAGTGGTTATCAAAGTGTAATAATAGCATAGCATAATGAATGACTTTTAGCAAGTCCTTCTTGTTCTTTCCATCTTTACTTCCATACCTACTGCCATATTTTAATATCTAGATGCCATGAGGTCTATAGTTTGGACTTTACGAAACTCATGTTGAGTTCCTGTGTAGTGCCCATTGTAAGTAGAAGCAATATATTCTTCTATGTCTTTGAGGATTTCTTCCTCATGATATTTAAATTGATGATTAGTCACTATAGGATACTCCTCATCAAGTGTTCCTTTAAGAACGTCATACGCTAAACTCCATGCATTAACCATAGGTAAATAGAAAATCATTTACAAAGGATTCTGACTTTTCTTCTCCAAACTTGCCTTTTAAATAACCTCTAACAGGATCAAGTTCAGTCATATATTTGTCAAAGTCAGCATACACCGAAGTGTCTTCTCCTTGTGGATTACTTAATTCTACCATCTTTTTGTATTCTGTCAAGTACTGTTTGAACATAGGAAGATGTTCATCAACTTCATCAGGTTTACAATATCTTACAAAGATGTTAGCAGAAAAGTGATTACCCATTTCAAAAAACCTGTACTTACCATCATCTTTTGGAAGACCATCAACTGAGAATAGATATTTCTCTCTTGGATGTTGGAAGTCAAATACTAGAATGACTTTCTTCTCACTAAACTTCATTAGATCCATTCCAAAACAAGGAAGATCTGCACCTGTTTTAGGGTACAGTATAGTGTTATAAATGTCAGATCTAGGATCTGTTATATGTGCTTCTCTTGCTTTGATAAAGTTCTTACCATAACGAAGGTTAGCAATGAGGTGGGCATCTTTTCCTTCCCACTCTGCCCATTGTTCCCCAACCTTTAGGTCAGGGAATGTCTCTTCAAGAGCAGCAATGTAGTTTTTCCAAATGGTCATGAGTTAATTTGATCAAGTAGTTCTT
>VTLG01014795.1_pt1 | contig 25973 bp, 51 predicted proteins | sample 4694571 | NCBI WGS metagenome assembly VTLG01 (sample SAMN12604809, study PRJNA352737) | marine metagenome | biome: ENVO:00000447; feature: ENVO:00000209|ENVO:00000569|ENVO:01000036; material: ENVO:00002151; isolation source: viral sequences binned using virsorter ...
TTCTCTCTTATTATTTTTTCTTTTTCTTTTTTGTAGTTCGTTTTTTGTGAAGTCCATGTTTAGCGTGTTGTTTTCCTTTTTTAGTTGCTGCTCTTTTCTTTTTATTTGCTGCTGCTAATTTTTTACGGCCTGCTGCAGTTGATTTAAGTTTTTTAATTTTTGCTGCAGGAGCATACACTTCTCCAGTTTCAGAAGATTTTTTACCGCTAGGAGTTCTCCATTTTTCTTTTGTCCATTTTTTTAAAGACCTTTGTGATTTTTTAAGCGCCATTACTTGTATCCTCCACCTTTAGCTTTATACATTTTAGCTAACAACTGTGCTTTTCTTGCAGACCATTGGCCAGCTTTACCACCCTTAGTTCCTGCTTTTATCTGTTTAAATAAAGCTTTACGCATGGTAGGCTTAGTATAGTTGCCTGCTTTATTAACTGTTGATTTCTTTTTTGTTGTTTTCTTTTTAGGCATATATCACCATTTAACTTTATTTGCCCAATACGCTGCAGACATCTTTCCTTTCTTAATGTTCTTAGCGTGTCGAGCTTTGAAACTTTTACGTCTTGCTTTTTCACTTTTTGACTTAGGACTCTTACCAGCACCTCTTACACCTTGCTGTCCAAAGCGTATAAGTTTTAAATTGTGTCCTTCTTGTGCTAAAACAATATGTGATTTAGTAGGATGTTTAGGAGTTCTTTTAGGTTTGTTGACTCCTTTTAATCCGTGTTTTTTAATTAAACTTGCTCTTCTTGTTTCGTGTGCCATATTAATTTAATTCCTCTTCGTTCTAGTTCTTTTAATACTTTATGTTTCTTTTTCTTAGGTGACGACTCTTTGTTTAAGTAGTCTATGAGTTCTTGTTTCGGTACTGCTTTCATGTAGTGCCGTATTGTAGCAGTCTTGCCTGTACGTCTGTCGTAACTCTTTTCTGTTGGTCTAAACTTCGTGGGAGGCATAATCAGTTTAAGTATCTGCTTTTAAGACAAGCTCTGTCGTGTCTGTCTTGGTTGAGTCTTCGTAACGTAGGATCAACTTCGTTGTACCATATAAAAGGAAACAAAGCATGTACAGCTACACGTAAAGCCAAACAACCTAAACGAATAGCATACCATATAGCTACTCCCATATGCTCAAGATATTTTTCGTTGGCTTCGTCTAAGTGTTTAAAGTTTATGTCTGGTTTCTTCATTGTTGTATTTTCTTTCTAACCAATTTAGGTGTAAGTGATAATAATCTTCAAAGTCTTCGTAAGGTGGTAAGCCACAACGATGTCGTTCTAAACAATTCTCGTCATATAAGTTTCTACACCACTTCCTAAACATTTCATAATCATCACTCTTCATCATCGTCTTGCTCTGTGTATTCTCCTTCAATTACGTTTACTTTTTTCTTTGCTGGTAATATAAATACACCACCATTTGTTTTATGATCTACTTCTACTCGTTCTTTTTTAACAACACCTACACGATCTAGGATTGTTTGAGCTGCTTGTAACTTATTAGCTACCTGTGGTATCGGCATATCAGTATTCATTATGTCTACCATTTTAAGAGCTGCTTGTGGTGCGCTGTTGGCCAAGATGTCCGTTGCGAGATCTATGATCTCATTCTTTAAAGACTTTACAACTTGATAGTGATTGCCACTGTATCCTGCTTCTTTGGCTGCTAGTTTTGCATTGCCGTTGTTCTCTATCAAACAATCTAAGAACTTTTGTTGTTTGTCTGTTAAAGTCTTTGTTGTTTTGTTTGTTTCTTGTAAGTATGTGTTAGCCATAGTTTGTATTATAGGTCTAGTTAACGAACTTGTCAAGTCTTTTTTTAAAAAATACTTTGTAAAATTTCACAAATTAAATAGTGCTTGACAAAATGAATATTTGTATGTATAATATTCTTTAAGCCTCCCGGGGTTAAATACCTAACTAACTACCTCCCCTTTGATATCTCAATATATAGCGGAATAGCGCATATATATATTATAAGGTATGCCGCATTTATCAAGTTAACGAGTTAAAAGTTTCTTAAAATGTTCGACATCTATATTATATATGCCCCCGTACCCTAGGTCACCTGCACTCCCTATATAATAAAACACTTGACAAATTTTAAAAACTGTGAATGGGATCAAGAAAAAAAAATTAAAAAGTACTTGCAAACTTTAAAAATTTTTAGTAGTCAAAAGCTCTTCTCACAACTGTAGACACTGTCAACAGTTTCAATTTCTCAAGTTAACAAATTCCAAAGTAGTTTTATTAACAGCTCTTATTTATTTTTTTTAACTTGCCAACCTTTTATTTCTCATAGGCTTAGATGTTTATTACTAACTATTTGATTATGCATCCTTCCAACATTCTAATTTTCATGTATAATGATCTATGTGATCTTTAAAAATTAGTATTCTGAATATCTTGAATTGGGAAGTGTCTTCAATTTTGGGAGGGCTACAAAATGCCACAAACAAAAAGAAAGACTGCAAAGGAATCAACAGTCAATTTAAAAGGATTCCAAATAAAAGAGGAACTAATTCCAATCGGTGTGAAACTTTTAACCGAAATGGATAGATCCATAACTAACCAACAAACCCAACTGCTAAAGGAAAAGGAAGCTGTTATAAACCATGGCAACAACCTTGTGAAGTATCTTGGCAAGTTTGGGAGGATCTCAAATCCTGACCAAGTCGAGCTGATTAAGAATGTTCTATATGATCAACTTAATTGGCGAAGACTAGGAGGGGATCAAGGATCAAACAAAGGAAGGATAAAAGGTAATCGAACAATTACCAAATATTTTTCAATTGTTAAGGGATACGTTCAGGAAGTCGGACAGCTCAAAACGACAATGGAGTTTGCCGACATTCGAACAGCGTATCAGGACAGAGGATCAAGGAAAATTCAAAGAGTTGCGAAGTACAACTTCAATCGAAGGATCCAACCAATCTTTGATCAACTAACCTCACAAAAGCAAAGCAATAAAATTCAAAAAGACTTGATAGCCTTGATTGAATCTTACTGCGAAGCAAATAACATTAACCTCGACACATAAACCCAATCAAGATTCAGAATACACCGATTTTTAGCGCTTATCGTTCTGATAGGCGCTTTTTTTATTCCTAATTAAAAATATTATTCTCGCAACTGTAGACATTGTCTATAGTTATCAGATGAGGCTGAAGAAGAGATTTTTAACTGTTACTGAGCTGCTCACATCGTTAGAAAGGTGCAACTGCTAAAATAATTGAAAATTTAACTGTTACTGAGCGGCCTATATTGTTAGAAAGGTGCAATTTATAAATTCTACTCCTAAATACCTTCATCTGAATACTTGCAATATTCTTTAAAGTATGTAGAATATTAACAATAGGACAACTCCTGCGTGAATATAAAAAACTTTTATCACAACTGTAGACACTGTCAAGAGTTTAACTACAACAACAACAACAACAACAATTATATAGGTAAGTATTATGACGTCAAGAATAAATTGGAATGATCCACGTAATAATTCATTCCTTCCTGATCACAAGCCTCAAGGTGTTTGGTCAACAGTAGCGCCAACATTTACGAGAAAGCAGAAAGTCAGGAAAGGTTTAACTAATCTACCAAAGAATCTGTATAGAGAAAGTAAAATACATACAACCTTTGGTATCAAAGTAAAAGGATGACTGTTATGTTTCATATAAGTAGAGACTTTAACAAAACAAGAAGTCCAAAAGGTTTTCATATGACTTTTGAAAATGGGTACACATTATCGGTTCAATTCGGAATGGGTAATTATTGTATGAATAGATACGAGCCATCAGATGAGAGTGTATTTGAAACGATGCAAAAATATATCGGACCTGAAAAATGTAAAGATGCAGAGACAGCCATTTGGGATGTGAATGGAGACTTCTTAAAATACAAAGGTGAAGATGTACAATGGCATCAAACACCTGATGATGTAGCTGAAACTATCGCATACATTTTAACTTTACCTAAGAAGGGAGAATAAATATGAAAACAAAACTATTTCATTTATATACTGTTGATCCTATGAGTGCAAGTTGGACTTATAGGTATCCGTATATTAGAGTGTTAGGTTTATTTGTAAATTTTAAACTGCTTGTAAAGCTTATCTATCTGCTAAAAGGTTATCCCTCTTTCAATAAAGAGGTAGGCATTTTAGGATATAGATATTTTTAATTAAGGACATAAAGGAGGTGTCTGATAATGAAAACTTATAATGTATTACAGTCCGCAAGTTATGGACAATGGGTTAAGGTAAAAGCTAACAATAAAGAAGAAGCAATAAAAAAAGTAAATGATGGTGATTGGACTGATGAAGATATTGTTTCTTCTGAATTAGTAATTCGTGAAACAACAGGTGATGTAGAGGAGGTGTCTGATGAAAACTGATTTTGATATAGATGTGTTAGAAAAATTCTTTGATGAGTTTGATTATTGGGGAACTCTTGGTTGGCTACAGGCTATTATGAATGGTGGAATAGATCTAGATGTATTAAGAGAGTGTGTTAGGAAACATTCAGAAGATACATTAGGTTCATATTTACCTGATAATTTATTTATAAAGAAAGACATAGAGGAGGTGTCTGATGAGCTATGATGTATATATGTTTATGAAACTTTACGATAAAGATGGAGAGTTTTTTAGAGAGACTACAGAATTTCATTTTAATTATACTTCTAATATGTCTTCGTTTTGGGATGCTTACATAAAGATAGAGCGTTGGGATTACGAAAATTTTGAAGATTACGAAGGGTCAGGATTAGAAGAAGATAAACTCAGTGGATTAGAAGCTTTAGTAGGATTAACAGGAGAGGAGGCACTACCATATTTGAAAGATTTCTTTGAGAAAATATATAAAGATATATACAAAAACGATTGTAATGGATCTATATATTGTTCAGAGGACAAAGATGGACTCAATGATTTAAGAAGAAAGTATGATTCAAAGAATGGTTGGGGATGTATGGTTTCGGCTATGATAATGACAGCAAAACTAATGACTGCTTGTGCCGAATATCCGAAAGCAAAAATATTGTTAACTTAACAAAGAGGAAGTGTATGATAATGAGTAAAAAAGAAATGATTGAAGAAGGGCTTCAGGAACTAAATGACATCATAAATTTCAAAAACATAGTAGATGACTTTTATCCCTGTAGACTCCCCAAATTAAACGACAACGATTATGAATTTATCTTAGAATTAATAGATGAAGCATACGCAAAAAAACGTGCCGCTTGTTGGGAAAAGGAGTTGTCTGATGATGAGTAAAGTAAAAGAAGCAGTTGAAGAAGCAAGTATATCTGTTGCCTGTTTATTTGATGCTGTGTATGGAGAGGAACTACAAAAAGATGTCGAGCATATTCAAGATCAACTAACAATAATAGAAAACTTTTTTGAGGAGGTGTCTGATGAAAATTGAAATAGAATTAGAATGGTGTAAAACTTGTGATGGTCGTGGTCATAAAGAATATAGAGATGATGATTATAGAGAACACTGGATAGAGCATGGTTGCAAAGACTGCGGTGGTGTAGGAAAAATAGCATACACTTCAATAAACGACCAAAAATGTAAATTAAAATTGGAGGTGTCTGATGAGTAGTAAATGGATGTTAATAAAAACAGATAAGGACTTAAATGTTTCTACTGCTATAGTTAAAGCGAGTAGTTGGTCTAATGCTTTAGATTGGGTTAGTGATGTTGAGTTTGAAGAAGCAGATAATGAATCTTCAATGTTTGATTATATCGGATTACATCCTGATGATGTACAAGTAATAGAGGTGTCTAATGATAATGACTAAGTACACAGTGGCCACAGCCATGAAAGAAGTAGGTGGACTAGGTAAACCATCTAAGATGCCCGGATTTTCTTATAGTGTACCTGCTCAAGAATGTAAGACAGGCAGTAAGCTAGTCAAGATAAAGGGCAGTGTTTGTCATAACTGCTATGCATTGAAGGGTAACTATGTGCGATTCCCTATGGTTGGTAAAGCCTTATACAACAGGCTAGACCTAGTAGAGAACAATCCTAAATGGGTAGGAGCTATGGCTTTCCTCATCAATTGGTATGCGAGTAAGACCACTCACTTTAGATGGCATGATAGCGGAGACATACAGAGTGTGAAACACTTGACTAAGATTGTAGAAGTCTGTAAACTTACACCTAATGTTAAGCATTGGCTACCTACAAGAGAAGCAAAGATGGTGAAAGAATACTTGAAAGATTATGGTGGAAGCTTTCCTAGCAATTTGATTGTGCGAGTGAGTGCAACGATGGTAGATGGAGAGCCGCATAAATTCCACGAACATACAAGTACAGTTGTCACTTCTAAAAGTGATAAAGGTTATACTTGTCCTGCACCAACACAAGGTAATGAGTGTAAGGATTGCAGAGCTTGTTGGGATAAGAGGGTAAGTAATGTTGCTTACCTTGAACATTAAATATAGGAGAAAGAGTTATGAAACTAAAAACAGTGTTAGCAATAATGAAAGCTTTAGGTAAGACTATACCTGTTGACATGTCAGAAGAATATCAGTATTATTCAGACAGTAAAGAAGAGTGGGTTGATATCTTAGAACTAGATGTGATCCATGCAATTAGAATCATTAGAAAGATAGGAGCATAGAGTTATGTCACATTGGAGTAAAGATGCTATCGTTGATAGAGTAGAGAGTGAACTAGCTGAGATGGAAACATTAGAAGTCTTTAGTTATATTATAAAAAACAAACTAGGTATTAGTTTAATATTCAAATATATCTTCCGCTTGGTAGATATGGACGAACTGAAAGATGAATATATAGTTGATCATCTTTTTGAAACAACAATGAATGAAGGCCCATAAGGAGGAGCTAGTATTATGTCAATAATGTCAATAAAAAATATACCTTATAAGAAAGGTAAAGAGAGAGAAGCATCAGATAAAATCATTGATCTTCTCAAGAAAGGTCTAGAGGATTCACCTTATAGACTTGCAAGAGTCAGAGCGAGAGGTCCAAGAACTTTACCTGCATTGAAAGATGGGTACAGACCTAGATCATATGATCAGGATTTACCTATTGAACATGCAGAGAGAGTGACACTTTACTTTGATTATAGAACCAAAGCCAAGAGAATAAACGAGGCATACGAAGAGATGTCTAGGTTGAATCGTGACATTTGGGATAAACAATATGAGATGCGTGAACTTATGCAGAGAAAAGAGAATCTAAAGGAGACAATAGATGAGCTTAGAAAGTAAAATAAAAGTAGCATGTGGTGTCTTTGATGGACATAGTTGTGGTCAGTTGGCTCTTAAAAGAGCAGGTATAGAGTATGACGAGTATCATGCGGCAGAGATTGACAAGTATGCAATGCAAGTTACTCAAAAGAATTTTCCTGATACGATACAACTAGGAGATGTTTGTGGTGTGGTGGCCAAAGACTTGCCAAAGGTAGATTTACTTTTGGCAGGTTCACCATGTCAAGGATTTAGTTTTGCAGGTAAGCAATTAGCATTCGATGATCCGAGATCAGCATTGTTCTTTGAGTTTATACGGCTGTTAAAAGAACTAAAGCCTAAGTATTTTCTATTAGAGAATGTTCGTATGAAGAAAGAGTATCTTGATATAATCACTGAGCAAGTATCGTCTTGTTATACTCCTGATGAGGTAGATGATGAGTTTGTAGATATGTTTGGTAATGTTAGAATAGAACCAATCCTAATCAACAGTGCATTGGTCAGCGCACAGAATAGACTGAGATACTATTGGACAAACATACCGAATGTTCAACAGCCTGAAGATAGAGGTATAGTCTTGAGAGATATCTTAGAAGATCATCACAATGAGAATCCTGTCAAAGATACTGAAAGGAATCGCAGACACTACAAGAATCCTGATGATAAGAGTTTATGTATGACGGCCACAATGTACAAAGGTGCAGGTAACAATGGTATGACACTTGTACCAATGACGAAGCCTGACCATGTAGGTACAGCAGTGGATGTCAATGGACATGATATACTCAAGAGAGTCTACTCACCTGATGGTAAGTCACCTACTCTTAATACAATGGGAGGTGGCAATAGAGAACCGAAGGTTGTTACAGGTGCGTGGAGAGGTAGGTACAACAAAGATGGATCAACCACACAGAAATTAGAGCTACGCAAAGATGATAAGACCAATACTCTTACGACAGTACAGAAAGATAATGTGGTAGTAGATCAAGAGATGAGGTGGCGAAAGCTTACACCACTAGAATGCGAGAGACTACAGACAGTGCCTGATAACTACACTGAAGGAGTCTCAAACACACAGCGATACAAGATGCTCGGAAATGGGTGGACAATCGATGTGATTTCACATATACTAAGTAATATTAAATAAATAAACAAAGGAGAAAAGATATGATTTATTCTGATTATATAGCTTCGATTATACAGAAGACTTTAAAAGACGATACTAAAATTGTCGCTGAAGTTGGTTACGTTGATTCAAGCGAGTCCGATATTGTTAGAGGGCCATTCAAAAAGAAGATAGAGCTAACAGATCAGTATGGTACACAGTACCTAGTAACTGTACAAGAGACTGAATATACTAGTCCTAGGGGAAAGGTGTACTCTTATGATGTCTGAAAAAGAACGACTTCAAAAATACATTGAAGAAATAAATGAAGAAGTAAAAACACTTCAGAATATGAAACGTGTTAAATGTATTAAACTTGCTATGCTTGAAGCACACGAGAGATACAGTAAGGATAGTGATGACTACCACGCATTTATACACCAAAGAATTGATGACTTAATGGGAGAAATAAAATGGCAAAGCTAAAAGCAATAATGTTAGATGCTGAGAATGCAGTGCTGCATGTAGCTGATGATGCATGGAATAAGGTTAAAGATGATCTACCTATCTTTTGGACAGGTCAACCTAAACCTAACCACGTTGAAAAGTTTATAAGGAATGTTGTTCAATTATTGAAAGATGTGAACCATCCTTTAGCAGATAGTGAAGCTGTAGAATTTGCTGCACATCGTTATGTGATGCAGGAAATATACGGCTATGATTTAGATAGGTGAATGACAACACACCTTTTGATTTGTTGTCAAACAATAGTGAGGAGATAGTATTATGGCTAATATAGTACAAGTCGATCAAACAAGAAACGAAAACTATGGTAAGTTCTATAACATGCTTGGCCTTGTAAAAGGTAAGTATGGTAAAAGAATCTATCGTAGCAGGTGGCAAGTATTGCGCACTGGATTAGGAACTGAGTTCCAATTCGGTAGAAGATATTTTACCATTAAACTTGTTTGATTATAACCCTTGGTTAGAACACCAAGCTATAAAGTAGCTGAAGTTTCGGTAGGATGTGGTAGGCATATAACTAAAACTTATATAGGAAAACACTATGAAAAACAAAGACATACACAAAGAGATCGATGATTTGTTTGATAAGTTTAGCAACACATTAGATGTAAATAACTTTGGATTGTACATAAGTCCTGAACCCTTGAACCCTAATGATGATGTTGAGATCGAACAAGATAATGAAATTAAAGAATTAGATTTTAGTTGACATCGATATGTTCGTGTGGTACAATCTATATATAGTATATAATATATATAATTAATATAAGGATTATAAGAACTATGAACAATAATGTTATAAGTATTAAAGACTCTATAAAATCTAAAAGACATACATATTTTATAGACTTTATAGACTGGAGAAATTATACTCTCGTAGTCGATGCAAAGAATGAACAAGAAGCTATAGAGATAGTGAACCATAAACTCAATAACAATGAGCTAGATGATTTGATACCTACTAAACACTTGTTTGAAATATTAAAAGTACAAACCATTAGTAATGAGGAGGAATAAAAAATGGAAACTTATTTCGTAGATGTTAAAGTCAAAGGCGAATGGAAAGAAAGATATGAAGTCGAAGCAGAATCAGAAGACGATGCAAGAGATCGTTGGCATGATGGTGATTGGATTGAAGCTTCTGATCATCTCGGTAATGAAAGAGAAGTTATTGAAGTGGAGAAAGGATAATGATTAAGTATTCGTTTCACATTCTTTCAGTCATTCTACTGATGATGATTTTAATAATAGGAGTAACTCAATGAACATATTTTATTTTGATGAAAGCCCAATCGTTTCAGCACAAGCACAGCCTGACAAAATGTTAGTCAAGATGCCGCTTGAAACTGCTCAGATGTTATGCACAGCTCATCGAGAGTTAGATGGTGATGAGTATGCAGATGAGGTAGGCCTATATAAAAGAGCTTACTGGAATCATCCTTGTACAATATGGACAAGGAAATCTAAAGGTAATTATCAGTGGCTATATGATCATTTCTTGGCATTAGGTGATGAATATACTTATCGTTATGGTAAAACACATGCAAGTGTTAAAAAACTTTCTAAGTTTTTACATTTTTGCCCAGAAAATATTAAAAGATGTATGAACATGACACCAGTTGCACAAGCTATGCCAGATCAATACAAAGACAATGATCCTATCAAAGCCTATCGCAACTACTGTATCAACGAAAAACATTATGCTAAGTGGGAACGAGGCAGAGATAAACCAAAATGGTGGGAGAAAAAAAATGACTAAGAAATATAAAATCACAAGAATACAAACTATTACTGTTGACATTGAAGCAAAGGATGATGCAGAAATGAGGGCTTTATATAGTAATGGAACTGTTGATGACCATTTATCTCAATGGGAAGGACTTGACCGAGAGGAAGCTGTATATATTTATCAGGTTGATGGAAATATAGTAGACATATGGAAGGAGAAAGATGACTGATTACATTTGGAATGGTTTGAATCTTAAACTCAAAGGCATTGCAGAAGCACGAGAGTACTTGAGACAGTTTAAAGATATGTCAGTGGTGATTCGTCTTGACAATCTTAAAGACTTCGAGCTGATAACGAAGGCTAAGTTCAAGATGCATGGGATGCAGAATGTAAAGATAATAGACGGAATAAAACATCCAAGAGAATATCATTTTGATTATAAAAAAGGAGTTAAACAATGAGTAAAAAACATCTTGATTTATATTCTTTCAACAACAAGAAAGAATTAAAAATGAAATATATTAGAACACCTAAAGAGATATGGGAAGAGCTGTCAAGCGAGTTTGTTTTTACTGTTGATGCTTGTGCATCAGACAAGAATCATTTGGTAGATAAGTATTGGACTAAAGAGAACAGCGCATTAGACAATGACTGGAACAATGAGATTATATATTGTCATCCTATGTATGACAGTGCAATACCAAAGTTTATAAAGAAGGCCTACGAATCTAATTGCTTATGTGTTTTCTTATTACCATCTTCTACAAATTCTTTATACTTCCATGAATATTTTTGGGATTACAAAAACTGTAAATCTTATTCCAATATTGAGATAAGATTTCTAGCTAAAAGAAATAACAAAAAAGGTTTTAAATTTGCAACAGATGATGGAATAGAACCTGAGACTGGTTATCTTAGACCATTGATGATTGTTGTAATGGATAATAGAAATGGAAATTAATTTAAAAGATATTACAATAGAAGAGACAAGAGCGCAGATAGCCTGTATGCTTAATGAGTTGTGGCACAGTAGACTTCCTAATATACATTGGTCTAATGTTGTAAGGAACACATACTATGTATGTTATGTTTTTAAATATAAAGAAGCTATTATAGGTGTTGGAATTTGGTCATCGCCTGTAGCCAGAAAATTAGACAGAGAATCATACTTAGAATTAAGGAGACTTGCTTTAACAAATGTTTGTCCTAAAAATACAGCTACTTTTGTTTTGTCTAAAATGAGGAAATTAATTAAAGATAAGTTTCCTCAAATAAAAACTTTAGTGTCTTACCAAGATACTGAAGTTCACTTAGGAACAATATATAAGGCTGATAATTGGACAAAAGTATTAAAGACAGCAGGTGGAGAATGGTCTAGTCTTTCTAGAAAAAGAAAGAAAGTACAATCTTCAGCATTAAAAATAAGATGGGAATATAAAATATAACTTGACAGATTTTAAATCTGTACCTACAATACTATATACGAAAAGAAATATAAATGATGAGAAGTGTATACTCACTACGAGTCGTGTAATATAAGCAATACAATACTACACTATACCTATACACAGGTCGCTTAGATACACCTGTTTCTACAACAGGCGAGTGCGTGAGGGCATTCGTGACTCCATAAACCCTCACAACTTTCTCTATTATATTTCATTTAGTGCTTGACATTAGCATTGGATTCCTGTATAATCCACCTAATGTTTAACGACAATAACTTCTTTAATATGGAGGACCTTATATGATAGAAGAAGGAATCGCTTATTGGGTAAGCGCAACAAAACCCAACGACACCTTTGATCCGCCTACCTATCAGTGTACTCTAGTAGTAGACAAAGAAACTGCTGCTAAGTATGAAGCTGATGGTCATAAGATCAAAGAAATTGACGAGCAACCTGCGTTGTTCTTCAAAAAGTATTACCTAAGGCCTGATGGTTCTACTAATCCACCAGTACGTGTTGTGGATGCAGCTAAGAATCCTTTTGATCAGCCAATAGGTAATGGTTCTAAAATAAAAGTTCAGTTTCAACCTAAGACTGTTGAGAATAAGTTCGGAACTTTTAATCGTTTAGACCTTCAAGCAATACAAGTCATAGATCACGTTCCATACAGTGATGGAAGTGAAGATGAGTTTGATGTGCTTGATGGTGCTGATGATATTGAATTTTAATAGGAGTCAGTAATGAACGAAGAACAAAAACCTTACATTGAGATCGATGGAGTACAGCTAAACGTAGATGATTTACCTGAAGAAGGACAAGCCATCTTTGGTAGACTTCAAAGACTCAATCAAAAGAAAGCAAACATGACTCTTGATTTGGAAGAGATACAAGCAAGTATCAATTTCTTTTCCAGTCGAATCGTAGAGCTTGTCAACAACGATAATGAAGGTGTTGAAGTACCTTCTGGTGAAGTAGCACTACCTGAAGTTGACATCGAAGAGACAGATGCTTTTCCTCCTGAAGAGGACTAACAACTATGGTACTCACTGATTCACGTGGTGAGTTAAATGAGACATGTTAAAACTCAAGCCATAGAAACACAGGTAGGAAGTACCTTTTAAACTTCGGTAGGTGGTAGGCAATTTTTAAAGGAGCAAACAAGATGAATACAGAATTTGTAGAATTTCATAAACCTTGTCCTGTTTGCGATAGTAGTGATGCTTGTTCAGTTAATGAAGATGGATCAGCTAAGTGTTTTAGTTGTGATACTTTTATACAAGATTATTACAAACAAACAGGTGAGGAAAAAAGAATGGAAGCAACAGTTACAAAATTAAAAGACAACAAACACTATGCTTTAGAAGTACCTAGAAATGGTGTCTTCTCTAAGATAGACCACAGAAATATAGCTGAGAAAACAGCAAGGAAGTATGGTGTTAAAGTAATCAATGGTCACGATCACAAAGGAAAGTCTGTAATAAAATCACAAGTCTTTCCGTACTACTCTGATAACAAACTAACTGCAACAAAAGTTAAAACAGAAACACCGCCGGGAACTAAGAAAGATTTCCGCATCACAGGTGAAATTTCTGAGAGTGGTTTGTTCGGTGAACAGTTATTCAAAAGCAAAGGCAAGTATCTTACCATCGTTGAAGGTGAGTTCGATGCTCTAGCTGCATACGAAATGCTAGGATCTAAGTGGCCTGTAGTCAGCATCAAGACAGGTGCAGCAGGTGCAGTCAGAGATATTAAAAATAGTTTAGAGTTTGTTGAAAGCTTTGACACTGTTGTAATATGTTTTGACAGAGACAAAGCAGGTCAAGAGGCAGCAAAGAAGGTAGCTAGATTACTTACACCTAACAAAGCTAAGATCATGCGTATTCCTAATGGATACAAAGATGCCAATGATATGCTCATTGAAGGAGCTAAGAGCGCATATAATCAATCTTGGTGGGAAGCTAAGACATATACACCATCAGGTGTAATCAATGTCTCTGACTTTAAGAATAAGTTTATGAACAGGGAAAAGAAACCGAGTGTTCCTTATCCTTATGCAGGATTGAACAAGAAATTATATGGCTTAAGACAAGGAGAACTTGTCACCTTTACAGGTGGTACAGGTTTGGGTAAGTCTTCAGTCACTCGTGAGCTAGAACATTGGCTCATTAAAAACACAGAAGATAATGTAGGTATCATTGCATTAGAAGAAGATCCTAACAGGACCATCAGTGGTATCTTATCCATTGAAGCCAACGCAAGATTGTACATTGATCAAGAGCTAGAAAGATTTTCAAAAGAAGAATTAGATAACTACTTCGATATACTTTACAACGGAGACAACGAGAATCGTGTATGGATTCATGCACACTTTGGCGCTAACTCTATCGAAGATATCTTTTCTAAACTAAGATACATGATTGTTGGTTGTGGATGTAAGTGGATAGTTGTTGATCACTTACACATGTTAGTCTCAGCCACAGTAGAAGGAGATGAGCGTAGAGCCATCGATTCAATTATGACTAGACTAAGATCTATATGTGAAGAAACAGGCGCAGGAATGATACTTGTATCTCACTTGAGAAGAGTCGATGGTAACAAAGGACACGAGAATGGAATACAAGTAAGTCTTAGTCACCTTAGAGGATCTCAATCCATAGCACAGCTTAGTGATTGTGTCATAGCCTTAGAAAGAAACCAACAAGCAGATGATCCTGAAGAAGCCAACACTACACAACTTAGAGTATTAAAATCTAGATATACAGGTGATGTTGGTTTGGCTGCTAAGTTAGTCTACGACAGAGAAACAGGAAGATTAAAAGAAAAACCTTTGGAAGATTTCGAAGGTGATGATAACGATTTAGAGTTCAATGACTATGCTTAGATTAGTATTCGACATTGAAACCGATGATTTAAATGCTACCAAAGTATGGTGCATCGTAGCTCAAGATGCTGATTCTGGTCAAATATATAAGTTTGCTCCTCACCAACTAGAGTCAGGTCTTGAGTTACTCCAATCAGCAGACACATTGATAGGCCACAATATTATAGGCTTCGATGTTCCTGTTGTTAAAAGATTAATGAATGTCGATCTTTCTAATAAGAAACTTATAGATACTTTAATTCTTTCTAGGTTATTTAATCCAATCAGAGAAGGTGGACACAGTTTAAACATGTGGGGATATCATCCTGATATTAATCTTCCTAAGATAGACTTCGATGATTACAGTAAGTACTCACAAGAAATGATGGACTACTGTGTTAGAGATGTTCAAGTTAATACTCTTGTTCTTAATGTTCTTAGAAAAGAAGCAAGAGGATTTTCCAAAGAATCTATAGATTTAGAACACCTAGTCGGAGACATTGTTAAACAACAAGAAGTAAATGGTTTTGAATTTGACAAACTTAAAGCTGAGAAACTATTGGCTGAATTATACAAACGAATGGCTGAAGTAGAAACAGAAGTACACGAAACATTCAAACCTAAAACAGTACGTGAAGAAATTGTACCTAAGTATACACAGAAAGGTGCATTATCTAAGTTGGGCCTTAACTTAGATACAAGAAAAGGAGTACATCTTTCTTTAGAAGAGCAAGATATGTTTGCAAAAGGAGAGAAGAAGATTATTCGTACACACGAAGAACCTTTTAACTTAGGCTCACGCAAACAGATAGGAGAATACTTACAAGACTTTGGTTGGAAACCTTACAAATTTACACCTACAGGACAGCCTGTTGTAGATGAAAAAATGCTCAGTCGTATTACAGATATTCCTGAAGCGCAGCTTATCGCTGAGTTCTTATTACTACAGAAAAGAATTGCACAGATAGAATCTTGGATTGAAGCAGTAAGAGAAGACAACAGAGTACATGGTTTTGTGATACCTAATGGTACAATCACAGGTAGAATGAGCCACAGAGCGCCTAATATGGCACAAGTTCCATCATTAAAGAGTCCATATGGTAAAGAATGTAGAGCTTGTTGGACTGTAAAAAAAGGATACAAATTAGTAGGCATTGATGCTTCAGGTTTGGAGCTACGAATGTTAGCACATTATATGAAAGACGAGGAATTTACAAATGAAATTATTAACGGAGATATCCACACGAGGAATCAAAGAACTGCAGGACTTCAATCAAGAGATCAGGCAAAGACTTTCATCTATGCACTCTTGTACGGAGCAGGAGATGCAAAGATTGGACAAGTGGTTGGAGGAAGCAAAAAAGATGGAGCAAGACTTAAGGAACGCTTCTTTGCTAATCAACCTTCATTTAAGCGACTTAGAGAGAAAGTTACGAGAACTGCAGCGAAAGGCTTCATCAAAGGATTAGATGGTCGTAAGATATATATTAGAAATGCACACGCATCTTTGAACAGTTTACTTCAAGGCGGTGGCTCAATCGTAATGAAGAAGGCATTGATTCTATTGGATATGAATGCCAAAGATGAAGGTTTAGATTATAAGTTTGTTGCCAACATACATGATGAATGGCAAGTGGAAGTAAAGAACGAACATGCAGAAGAGTTTGGAAAGATTGCAGTACAAGCACTTAAAGATGCAGGTAATTATTTTAACATGAACTGTCCTTTGGATGGTGAATACAAGATAGGAGAAGACTGGAGTGAAACACACTAATAGTACACAAAGAAGAGGAAAAAATCTTGTAAATCCACGAGGATGTAAAGTTAAAAGATGTATTTCTTGTTTAGTTGATATTGTTTATCCTGATAATATTAACCCTTCTAATTATAGACAATCTAAATATATCTGTAGAACTTGTAACAATAAAAGAAGCTACCAACGAGAGAACAGAAGACGAGAAAATAAAAAAGTTGGAAGTAGTCAGCACATCACTGATATGTTAGACAACACAAGGAAAAGAGCAAAAAAGAACGGACTTACTTTCTCTTTAAGAAAAAAAGATATAGAAATAACAGAGTTCTGTCCTATACTAAATATTAAATATGAACTAAACAAAAAAAATGTAAAGTGGGGTACTAAAAAAGGACAAAACAATTGGTGTACCTCTCCGTCTATTGATCGAATAGATAATAGTAAAGGATATACAAAAGATAATATAATTGTTGTATCTCAACTTGCAAACGCAATTAAAAACCAAGCGACACCAAATCAAATACAAAAGGTTGCTACGTTTTACGAAAAATTATATAAAGAAAAAGGCATAAAATATGGCTAAGAAAAAGAAAACATTAGACACACTCGTACAAGATATATACGACAAACTTGACACCCTTACAGAAGGAAAGTCATTAGATGTTTCAGAAGAAACTGCAACAGCTTTTGGTGAAGCAATGAAGAAAGCTTTGCTGCACTGGTCAGCAGAACATCCTGTTGATAAACCTACTTTAAGAATGTCAAATGTAGGTAAACCCAATCGTCAGCTTTGGTATGACATGAAGTCTGAAAATAAAAAGAATAATTTTACTGCACCAGTACAGATTAGATTTTTATATGGACATATCTTAGAAGAAGTTGTTTTATTCTTAGCTCGTTTAGCAGGCCACGAAGTAACTGATGAACAGAAAGAAATTACTGTGTCCGGGATAAAAGGTCACATGGATTGTAAGATTGATGGTGAAGTTGTAGATATAAAGACTGCATCAGGTTTTGCATTTAAGAAATTCAAGGAAGGTACATTACCTGACGATGATCCTTTTGGTTACATGGCTCAGATAGCAGGTTACGAAGAAGCAGAAGGCACACAGCATGGTGGCTTCCTTACTCTTAACAAAGAAAGCGGAGAACTTGCTTTGTTTAGACCACAAGAGTTAGACAAGCCTAATATTAAACAAAGAATTAAAACGCTTAAAGCTCAAATAAAGAAAGACACACCGCCTGAATTGTGTTATAATCCAGTACCTGATGGTAAAGCTGGCAACATGAAAATTGCTAGAGGCTGTACTTGGTGTAGACATAAGTTTGTTTGTCACTCAGATTCAAACGATGGCGAAGGCTTAAGAGTTTTTAAATATTCTAAGAAATTAGAATACTTGACAAATGTTGTAAAACTTCCACGAGTAAAAGAGGTAACACATGAATGGAAAAAAAGTTAAGAGGCTACGTAAGAAAGGTAAAAGTTTGTTAGTTGAATGGCTGCATTCTTTATTGCCCAACGAAGAAGATAAAAAAGAAATTACTGTTGACAATATTGAGTCTTATCTTTCTGACCAAACACATATATATGCAAACAGAAAGTTTTTACTCAGTGCTTATTCTCTTAAATGGATTTATAAAAGAGTTAAACGTAATCCTAATTTAACTTTTCAACAACTTCAAAAAGATTTAGAACAAGAACAAAAAGCTTTTGATATGATACAAAATAATATATACGATTTATGAACATGACAAATGATAACCCTCAAGATACTTTAGAAATAGATGTTAATGCTATTCCTTTAGATGAATTAATTATTGCAATAGGTGGTGTTCTTTTTTCTGGTACAGAGCTTCAGGAAATAGACACGATACTATTAGAGAAACTTATAGACCTATTAGAAACAGAAATAAACCTGAGAGAACTAGGTATGGACATGCCTGCTGACGAGACAGTACACTAACATGAAAAGAAAACCAAGAAAGAAAAGACCAATAGAAAAAGGATTGCCTAAAGGTTACGATTCTAAATGGGAGTATGATTTACATCAAGAAGAACTAAAGAATTGGGAACACCACAATGGAATCATAGAATATTCTATACCACATAAATACCATCCTGATTTTATTCGCATCTTAGAAAATAAAGTGATATACTTAGAAGCTAAAGGAAGGTTTTGGGATTATGCTGAGTACAATAAATACAAATGGATTAAAGAAGTATTGCCTGAAGAATGTGAATTAGTATTTTTATTCTCTAATCCTTCAGCACCTATGCCCGGAGCAAAAAGAAGAAGAGATGGTACAAAAAGAAGCCACGCTGAATGGGCATCAAAGAATGGATTCAGATGGTTTAGTAGAGAAAGTTTACCTGACAATTGGAAAGAAGAGGAGAAAGACTAATGGAAGAACTAATGGAACAAGCACATAAAATAATGGATAAAGATTTAGTTAATCATCCACCGCACTACAACAACGGCAAGATAGAATGTATTGAAGCTATTGAAGCAATGCTGACACACGAAGAATTTATTGGTTATTTAAGAGGTAATTCACTTAAGTATCGATGGAGATTTAGATACAAAAATGGATTACAAGACTTAGATAAAGCTGATTGGTACGAAAATAAACTAAAACAAATACTAAAGGAGCGTAGTACAAATGAAACAGGTTAATTTACCCACAACCTATCAAGAGTTTATACATCTTAGCAGGTACGCAAGATGGAACGAAGATACAGGAAGACGAGAGACTTGGCAGGAGACAGTCAAAAGATACTTTGACTTTATGCAAGAGCATTTAAAGAAGAATAACGATACAGATATAGCAGACATGCGACCACAACTAGAACAGGCTGTGCTTAACTTAGACATAATGCCAAGCATGAGAGCTTTAATGTCAGCAGGTACAGCTTTAGAACGAGACAACGTAGCAGGATTCAACTGCAGTTATGTAGCTGTTGATACTGTTCGTGCATTTGATGAAACACTTTACATACTAATGTGTGGCACAGGTGTTGGCTTTAGTGTTGAAAGACAGTACATAAATAAACTTCCTGATCTTCCTGAAGAACTACATCCTACAGATACTATAATTAAAGTAGCTGATTCAAAGATTGGATGGGCTAAAGCATATAAAGAACTTATGTCTTTGCTTTATGCAGGACATATTCCTCAATGGGATCTTAGTAATATTCGACCTCAAGGCGCAAGACTTAAAACTTTTGGTGGTCGTGCAAGTGGTCCAGCACCTTTGGATGATCTCATGCATTTTACAATTAACATATTTAAGGATGCTATTTCTAGAGGACAAAGAAAATTAGTATCAATCGACTGTCATGATTTGATGTGTAAGATTGCAGAAGTTGTTGTGGTGGGTGGTGTTAGACGTAGCGCTTTGATCTCACTCAGCAACCTCTCAGACGAGCGTATGCGTAATGCTAAGTCAGGACAATGGTGGGAACACAGTCAGCATCGGGCATTATCTAATAACTCGGTAGCCTATACAGACTCAGTAGAGATGGGCCCATTCATTAAAGAGTGGTCATCACTATATGAATCTAAAAGTGGTGAGCGTGGTATCTTTAATCGTCAAGCTGCTGAAGAACAAGCTGCTAAGAATGGCAGACGAGAAGAATATAAAGACTTTGGATGTAATCCTTGTAGTGAAATTATACTTCGTAATAAACAGTTCTGTAATTTAACAGAAGTTGTTGTAAGACCTAACGATAGTTGGATAGATTTAGAAAGAAAAGTAGAGCTGGCTACTATTCTAGGTACATTCCAAGCAACACTTACTAACTTTAGATACTTAACAAAAGCTTGGAAAGATAATACAGAAGAAGAAGCATTGTTAGGTGTTTCTCTTACAGGCATTATGGATAATAAAAAAATGTATCAAGGAGATAACTTACCAAGAAGATTACAAAACTTTAAAAATGTATCTGTCGCTAAGAATAAAGAGTGGGCAAAGAAATTAGGAATCAAACAATCCGCAGCAATTACTTGTGTTAAACCTAGTGGAACTGTTAGTCAGTTGGTTGATAGTGCTAGTGGAATACATACAAGACATAGCGAATATTATTTGAGGACTGTTCGTGCCGATAAGAAAGATCCTATCGCACAGCTCATGGTTGATCAAGGAGTGTATCACGAAGATGATATTACTAAGCCTGAACATACTTTAGTATTTTATTTTCCAATCAAGTCTCCTAAAAAATCTTTAACAAGAATAGATCTTTCAGCTATAGAACATTTAAAAATTTGGAAAACTTATCAAGATCATTGGTGCGAACACAAGCCTTCAGCCACAATATCAGTTAGAGAAACCGAATGGTTAAAGGTTGGCGCATGGGTATGGGATAACTTCGATAGAATATCAGGAGTTTCATTCTTGCCTTATGCAGATCATTCTTATCAACAAGCACCTTATCAAGAAATATTTGAAGACGAATACAATGAATGGATGAAAAAGACTGTGCATGAAATTGATTGGAGTCGCATAACTGAATACGAAAAGGAAGACATGACTGAGAACACTAAAGAACTAGCCTGTACAGCAGGCGCTTGTGAGATAGTATAATGGAAGCAACATTATTAACTTTTAAAATTGTACTAGATGTAAAAGGAAACTTAGTATCTGATCTTGGTGGCCTACCTGTTAAAGAGGTTGACAAAGTTTTTAGAAACAAAGAAGATGCCTACGTTATTAAAAAGATTATTCGTGAAGGTACGATAAAACTTCAAGGCATACATAAATACCTTGAGGATGAAGTAACCGCAATACAATACGTTGATTAATTTGCCAACGGATTATCGTCTTGGTCTTCTATTCTTTTAACTCTGTTCTCTAAGTTATTTATTTCTACATTTACTGTAGAGATATCTAGATCAAGTACTTTAACCATGTTAGAATTTTCTTTAACTTCAGGCATAATACCATCATCTATTGTCTTGTTAATATATTCAACAGAAGTTTCGATAGCACTAAAGCGTTCTTCAATTTCTTGTTGAGCGTCTTCTGTGCCTTCGAGTCTTCCTATTTTTTTCTCTAGGTTTTCTATTCTGTTTACATAGGTTGCACCTGTGTATCCAAAACCTGCTAAAGTTCCTACAATAGAAACCAAACCTATTAGCTGTGCTGCTCTTGATTGAAACCAATCCATTTTATTTCTCCATTATTATAAGTTAGGTTGTAAATCTTGCAAAGCTTTTAATCCATTCAAACTATCTGAATACATTCCAAAAAATGCTTGATTGTTATCAGGCATCAAAGCCGACATGTAAATATCTTTAGGCTCATACCATGCAGAAGCCTGTGGCATAGCTATCTGTCTGTATGCATCGAAGCCCGGCACTGTACCCATGTACGCAACAAGCTGTGTAGAATCTGCGTATTCTCCTGTCTCTTCTTGTTGTTGTTCTAACTGCTCTTGTTGGTCTTGCATATTATTCTCGAAAGCTACTGCTGTATTTTGTGGGCCACTTGTTTCACCTACTGCTGTGTTTTCATCACCACCTGTATTTCCTACTGTTGTGTTTTGTGTGCCTGTTGTATTACTCGCAACACTAGTATTGGTAGTTGTTTCAGTAGTTGTTGTAGTAGTTGAACCTACAGCTACATTACTACCACTGTCGGTATTTCCTACTGCTGTGTTTTGTGTACTCATGGTATTTGAAACACTGCTGTCGGTACTAAAACTATTTAAAACTTGTTGAGTCTGTACCACTGAACTAACTACTTGAGCTGATATACTCGGTGAGTTTGACATGCTTTGTCCACCTGTAACACTACTGGTTACGGCTGTCGCTGTTGTATTTCCTGCAACACTACCGCCTGATGCTTTTGTATTTCCTGTTGCATGAATAGTTGTTCCTGATGTTGTACCGCTTACACTGTTTGTAGCTACCTCAACTGTACTGGCTACAACACTTAACATTTGTGAAGTAATACCACCTTTTTCTTCTTCGGCTACTCTAGTTTCTTCGGCTTCTTCCTCTATTTCTTCGACCTCCTCTTCTATTTCTTCCTCTATTTCTTCCTCTTCTTCAAACCATTCCTCAAGTTCTTCTATGGTTTCAAACTCTAAATACTCTACAGGCTCTTCTTCCCATTGCTCTTCTTCTATTATTATCTCTCGTCTTTCAAACTCTTCAAATAAAACTTCTTCTAAGAATATAGGATCAGGAGTATCTTGCTCAAAGATATCTACTACAAAGTCTATGTATTCTTCTTCTAATAAAATAGGAAGCTCCTCTACTTCTATAGACTCTAGAGGTATATAATATTCCTCATCTATTGCTATAAATATTTCTTCCTCAAAAAATTCTTCTTCAAAAACAAACACTTCAAATTCTTCTGGAACTTCAAAGAATAATTCTTCGTATTGTTCTTCTTCAAAAAACGTAACATACTCTTCATAGATTTCTTCCGCTATGTAATCATCATAATAAAACTCTTCTTCGTAACCATAATCATATTCTTCTTCATAGCCATAATCAAACTCGTCTTCAACGTAATAAGCTACCGAAGCTTCCTGAGTATAGCCAGCACAAAACGGAGCATATTGAGGATCAAGATCACATTGTAAATCATCGTATGCCTCCCAATACAAAGGACAAGAAGTACTATGTAGTGAATCCAAACCACATTGTTGAACTAAATAAGCTGCATCGTATCCAACACATGAAGTATTATTAAGAGGATTACTACAATCTATAGAATTTCCTGTTCCTAAACCATATAAACTTCCACCGTTTTCTAATGTAGTGTTCATAGTAGAAGCGTTCCAAGTTTGACTAACACAAGAAGAACTATTGGTTGTACCTTTACCACATTGATCATGATAATAATAGGTATAAAGTTCACTGGATGTACCTTGTTCACCTATCAAGACATCATGGTTAATAATATTTAATCCACCATAACGATACTCAAAGGTGTCATTAGACTTCCATAAAATTACTTCAAAAGAATTATCTGTGTTGCTTCGATTGTATTCTCGTAGGTTGTACCAACCAAAGACACTTTTATCGGTAAAGTTTTTGGCTAGAACTTTTGAGCCGTTGTCTCGTATTAGATCAGTCCAGAAAGGATATAAGGTGTATGTGATTTCAGGTAGAGGATCAGGTGTGTAGTCGTTACAGTAAGATCCTGACGACCCAAAATGTAAACAACCATTGGTTGCCATTCTAGCAGTTGTAAAATCCTCACCATAGAACGTAAATGTAAAATCTAAATTAAAAGCAGCCGAGACTTGATCATCACCGACTGCCATGTTTGTTGTGCCTGTTTGACTTGTTAAATCAAAAAGACTTTGGTTTGCTTCGTATATGTAATTAGCGTTGACTGACGAGGCAAATAAAAGGAGTGCTACACTAAATGCCTTTGTCAAATTCCCTAGCACAAGTCAGCCTCGACTTCTTTAGATTATTTTTATCTCTAGTACCTTTACATTTTTTTAGGTACTGAGCTTTTGCTTCAATGTAATCAGGCCTATCTGTAATGTTTTCTTTCCATGCAAGTTTTGCTTCGTCACCTATCTTGCCTTCATAAGGACATGGAGTACCTGCCATTTGCATTGCTTTAAATACTCTAGGATCTTGACAAAGTATAGAGACACTAGCTACTTTCATGCCTGTATCGTATAGATACTTGGAAAGTTTTAAGCGTTCACAATTCTCATCACGAACTGTACGACCTGTAGAAAAGCCAAACACTTGTCCTTGATACGCACCTGACCTTCCTACAGTACAAAGGTCTTGACTGTAACTCATAATACTAGGAGCAATCGCAGAAGCAGGCGGTGCTTTTTGCGTAATATTCTGATTGATAGTTTGCTCAGATTTGCTCTCATTTATATTTCTATTTGTATTATCTGACGTAGATTTGTTTTCATTTACGTTCTTATTACTTGATGTAACCTGTGAAGTTGAGTCAGATTTATTTACATTAGTGTTCGTATTATTATTAGTGTTCGTACTTATACTATTATTGTTGTTATTATTAGTATTTGTATTTGTACTTGTACTAGTATTGTTGTTGTTATTTGTATTTGTACTTGTACTAGTGTTGTTGTTATTGTTAGTAGAATTTACCGTACTAGATACAGTTGAATTAGTTGTATTATTATTGGTATTAGTATTAGTGTTTGTACTAACATTTGTGTTAGTATTTGTATTTGTCTGCGTACCTGTTGTCGTATTCGTATTAACATTTGTGTTGCTGTTGGTATTTGTAGCGGTGCTAGTATTAGTATTAGTATTGGTGTTGTTGTTAGTGTTTGTTTGAGTACCAGTTGTTGTTGTAGTATTAGTATTTGTATTGGTATTCGTATTGGTGTTAGTGTTTGTATTCGTGTTAGTGTTTGTGTTCGTATTGGTATTCGCAGTAGTTGTCGTATTGGTTGTCGCTAATGAATTTTGTTCACAATACTGTTCACCTGCTGTACAATCTCCAGTCTGATCTGCTTGCGCAGGACTGCCAAAGAAAAGAGCAGATACAATAAAAGCTCCCAATAAATTTTTAGTTATTTTCATATACTGCCCTCCTCTTCAGTATAAAATTAATTTAGTAATCCTAAGTGTAATATAATATCGAAAATTAAATAGCCAAATAAAACTCGAAACATAAAGCGATATCTTTGGTGATCATCAACTAAGGTCGCAAGATATTCCTTGTTCACTCTTGTCCACTTTCTTTCAAAATCGTATTCCACTTTATCACTATTTAATTTTTATTTTTTTAGGTTTCTTTTCTTCAGGAATTATTCTCTTCAAGAAAATATTTAACATACCATTGACAAAATTTGCACCTTCAATCTCTATGTCTTCAGACAAATTGAATTGTCTTTTAAAAGATCTTTGTGCAATACCTTTGTACAGTTTGTTATCGCCTTCATCTTCTGAAGACTCATAAGAAACTGTTAAAGTACTTTCTTGTAATGTGATGTCGATATCTTTTTTATTGATACCTGCGAGAGCAATTTCAATTACGTAATCGTCTCCATCTTGAAGCACATTGTAAGGTGGATAACTTGGTAGGCTTTTAGAACCTGCTGACATCTCTGCCATGTTCTTAAAAAGACCATCAAATCCTACAAACAATGATGAAAATATTGGATCTCTAAAATCCACCATTCCATAAAAGTCATTTCTTTTTCTGACCATTTTTCTTCTCCTTATTATAAGCAAGAATGCTGTTTATAAATGCCTCTCAGACCTCCATATGAGCGTTCTAAGAGACTCCTATTGTTAAGATAAAGAATTACCCTTTATACTTAAACAAATCTATCGTATCAACTACGTATTTTTTACACTTGACTACAAGAACTTTTGCTTTTT
>VTLG01002554.1_pt1 | contig 25964 bp, 28 predicted proteins | sample 4694571 | NCBI WGS metagenome assembly VTLG01 (sample SAMN12604809, study PRJNA352737) | marine metagenome | biome: ENVO:00000447; feature: ENVO:00000209|ENVO:00000569|ENVO:01000036; material: ENVO:00002151; isolation source: viral sequences binned using virsorter ...
CACTACAAGAAATTGATGTTAGACCAAAGACAGCACAACTGCCTTTCTCAGCATCAGAAGTTATGGAGTGGTTGGCTACACACAGCAAAGACGACATTTGGGGTGGACTTGGTTCACTTCGATTGTATATGGCAGTACAACACAAAGAGTTCCTTAATAGGATGCTCTTAGCAGATGTTGAAGGTAACGTATCTTCAGGCGCATTCGGAGGCACAAAAGACTTTGAATCACTTGACAGAATTGTTTCATCTAACGCAGAAGAAACTGCACTAGGTGGAAGTGGTAGTGAGGAATACAATCCTTGGAATGCCAACGCAACCATCGACAGAGACGGAAGTTCAAATTTTGACTGTACAGTTGAAAGTGCAAGTGGCACTATCGGTACAAACGGAGTTTTAACTGACGACACTTTACGAACTTTCCTTAGAAAGATCCGTATCGCTGCAGGTAAAGATCCAAACGTGTTTTTAGGCTCTCACGAAGTATACTCCGAGATACAAGGTCTATACATGCCTTCAGTCCGTATTCCAAACCCATACGGTGAAAGCTTAGTACAGATTGACGTAAACGGAATCCAGACCTTCAAAGGTACTGGCGTTGGTATACATGTGGACTCCATTTATGGAATTCCATTCATTCCAAGCAAAGATGCACCAAGCGATGCTGGCGATTCAAGTGAAATCGGCAGACTATTTGCATTTGATACATCCGATGCAGAGGGATATGGTTATCCAAGAATTGGAATTCAGATCGCAATTCCAACAGAATACTACGAGGCAACTCGCAGAAGTCCAGCATATCCATTTGTCAACAATGCATTTGTTGAGAAAGGTGTATTCAGGACTATGGGAGAAACTGTTTGTAGACACTTCAAGTCACAGGGAAAAATCAGAGATATTAAACTCTAGAAGTTTATATCCAAACCTTTTTTTTTATTTAAATTTATAAGCAAGTATATATAACATAATTAATGATAACATTTATTATTGCAGGGTTAGTTATTGCAGGAATACTAATACTTCTTTTTAGAAGAACTAACGGTAAGGCATATTTTGATTTTTCCTTAAAATGTAAAGATTGTGGATGGCACAAAGGAATACTAAAATGTGTGAATTGTGAAGACAGAAAACAAGATAAATGGCGATAATCTTTATAAGCATAAGATAAAATCACAAATTATGACAATACAAATTCACCACGCTGACAAACTAGCGAAGGCAAGAGATTTGATCCTCATATTCCTATTTGGAAGTATTTTAGTGGAATCAATCACAGGAATACACCTATTAGGCAAATGGTGGCAATAATCTTTATAAGTCTTTAGATATTTATAATATCAATGGCAATTACAATCAGTACATCAGATTGGACAAATGCTAACGTGAGAAAAACACTCTCATGGCAAGCTGCTTTGACTTCAAAGCTGCGAGTATATGCTGTTAAAGTTACCTTTGGTAGTGGAGACAACTATGCAACGAATGGTGTTTCTGTTGACTTGAAACAGGGTCAAAGAGTAAAAACACTAGTCGCAGTTATTCCGACTTATACAAACTCTCTAAGAGAAGTAGTATATGACAAAGCAACCGAGAAGATTAAACTCTACGATGTGGGTGGTTCAGCAACAACACCATTTACAGAGACACCAAACACAAGCTCTGCTTGTGCGTCTAAAGTATTCGAGTTTCTAGTCATAGGCTACTAGAGTCCAAAAACAGCCCTTTTTTTTTCTAATAAAGTTTATAAGGGATTAATATATTGGTTACATATGGTAGAACTCAATCATAATGTAGTATCTTTCAACTCAGACACACTTATAAAAGGAAGTCATGGAGTTATAGTAAATGTGTATATCTCAAAAGTTGGTACTGGAAGCAACAAGGTTGAATTTAGAAATGGTACAACTGCAAGCGACCCAATAGAATTTACTATATTTACTGCAGCACAGGGAACTTATGTAGGTATCAACAGAAGGTTTGAGGATGGTATATTCGCAGACTGTACAGGCAGCGCTGAGATAACAGTAGTATTCAAGTAATCAAATTTAAATACGAACAAGTTTATCAATATATATGGCAACTACATATTGTAGCGTAGAAGACGTAGCTGACTTTCTAAGAGTTCCTATTACAGCAACAACCACACCTAACAAGACTCAGGTTGAAAAAATCATCAACAGGAAGGAGGATGAGATTGATCGAAGAATGGGTCATGCTTGGAGATCAGTAAAAATATACAACGAAAGACATGATTTACCACTACTTTATACATTCGGATGGGGTACTCCATTATGGCTACAACATAGAAATATTTACGATTTAGATGCTAGTGAGGGAGATAAGGTAGAAATATGGGAAGGTGCTTCTGATTCATACAATGATATTTTAGGATCAAATGAATGGTATAACATGGATTATCAATATGGAAGATTATATCTCAGAGGTTTTATATTTTCAATTTTAAGAAAAAATAGGGTTAGAGTATCTTACAGATATGGTGGAGAAAAATTTGCTGGCGACACAACTGTACCAAATGACATAGAAGACATTTGTGTAAAACTTACAGCCATAGATCTTCTTACAACAAGCTTCAGAATGGACAGATTACCAGTTGGTGGTAACTCAATGTCTTGGGGAGATATGATTAAAGCATGGAAGGAAGACATAGAACAATGTGTAGTAAATCGTAGAGAAGCTTTCGTGATACCATAATGAGATTATCAAATGTTAAGGGATTATTTGCTGCTATAAAAGAAAGTGTAGTACGACAATTAGCAGAACCAATAGCAAAAAAATTAGGAAAATCTACTGCAGAAATAATAACTTCAAAAGGCGAGATTGAGATTGAAGGTAGTTTTACAGCAGCAGAAATAAACATGATAGGAACAACAACACCATATGACATAGGAGAGGCTTTGTCTGAACAGGTAGAACAAGAAATAGTGTTAACTTTTGTCACAAAAAATGACGGAAAAGTATGTACTATCTGTGAATCATTTAAGGCAGAGCATGATACTCTAAGCACAGCAGATGACGGTGATAAAATATTGTTAGAGGAACATGGTGTTATGGTTGGATTGGAAAGACAGGCATTCATATTACATAAAAGCTGTAGGTGTCAACTAGTTAGAGGAGTAGAGAAGAGGGCTAAATGAGTTCTGCAATTTATACAGCATTAAACGATATGGTAAGCATGCTAAAGTCAGAGTGGGCAGACGGACAAGTACCAAATATCAAGGCTATTTGGGAAGAGAAATCAGCAGGGTTCATAGACGACAGGAGAGACATGATACTTGTATATCCTAAAAATGAGTCTATAGAATACTTTGGTCTGTATGGATCTGACTTTCTTCATGTTGTAGATATAGCAATAGAAGCTAGATCATACATGGATCAGGAGAAGATAGACAATGTAAATAAGGAGATTTTAAGGATAATTAAGACAAATATACGAAGAACAGGATTTATTGATCTTCTTGTAGTATCAACCATATCACAGAATGACCAGTTAAGAAACATGTTCAAACATGTTGTAAATGCTAGATATAGGATAGATAACCCATGATGAGAAATCTTAATATACTTAAACGGATAATCATATGATATAATGGTACGAACAGGTGCATTTGCATATGCAAAATATGGTTATGAGACTACATTTCAAACAGCAGTCACAGCAGATAAGAAATTTGGCTTGCAAGACAAGGTAGGAAGTTGGACTTTAACAAATAATAGGATTAATTTGGCACAGTTAAACCAGATAGAGCCTAATAAATTCGCATATGGACAGCAACAGGGAAGTATCTCAATGAACTATGTTCTGAGTAGCCCTTGGGTTTTCGGAGCAATTTATGGCGTACCCTCAGTAGGATCTATATCAAACGGAGTTGCAACACACTCATACCCACATGCCTCAAACGGTCAGCCAAAAAACGTAAGATCAGCAACAGTTGAAATAGCATTTGACGCATCAGATTCAAGTGGTGGAGATATAGTAAGAACATTAAAGGGCTGTATAACAAATTCATTAGCATTATCTACAACAGTAGGACAGACTGTTGACGTAACACAAGATATGAGTTATGGTAAGGAAGACGCACCAGCGACAACCTTTACAGGAAGTAACGCACCAGCAAAACCAACAAATGAATTTCCATACACATTCGCGCACGCAAGATTAAAAGTGGCAGATGCTGTAATAGCACAAGTTCAGGATTTGGATATCACATTCACACAGAACTCTGATATGTTATGGGGTCTTAACAGTCACCAAGCAGTATCATCTTATAGGAGAGTATTTGACATTACTGGAAGATTCAGAGCGTCATGGCTTGATAAAACCAGATTAGAAAATGTATTAAATCAGGTTAGTGCAGGTACTTCTACAAACTTTACTGAAACCGTAGGAGGCACTATAGAACTTGAAATAGTTTTCACAAATGGTCAGTCAGGAGCAAACCTAAAAACAATAACAATACTAGGAAGTGGTCTAGCACCAACAAATATTAACATAACAGGAATAGAGCCTGTTGAACCTGTATTCGAAGAAATTGAATGGCAGGTAAAATCATGCACAGTTTCATGTGACAACTCTATATCAGCAGCAGAAGAGTAATCATAAGATTTATAAAGAGCATTAACTTCTGATAGTTAATAATGACGATACAAACCTTTGAGATAAAGTACGAGGGAAAGAAAGAGATCATTGAATATGAAGATGACCTTACATTTGGGGAGCTAGAGGCTATTCTCGATCAATGCTTAGACTTATCAGACGTAACGAAACCAAAAGTTAACCTACCTCAATACAGACAATCAATACTGTTAAAAACAGTAAAGAAAGCTCCGTTTGAAGTAGGAAGCTTACCTTCGTTAAGAAATCTCAAAACTAGTGTGGTCGAACAAGTATTGAAGGGGGTTTTAAAGGACTACCCTTTAGTGACATTTTTAGAGGGCTGGGTAAGAACGTTCGTAGGCAACGAAGAGGTGAGTATCTCGGAAGCGTCTACTACTTCTTCGCGAAAGAGTTCGGTTGGGAACAAGAAAAAGTAGATAATCAAAAACTATCATATTTACACCTTATAATTGAAAATTGGAATAAGGAACAGCGTAGATTAAGTTCAAGAGGTGGTACACCACAAATGCCTAGAAAACTTAAATAACTATAAGGTAGCAGTATTATATATGGCTAAACAAACATTCAAGGTAAACGTAGACTTAGACTCAAAGTCTCTCTCTAAACTTAAAAAGACTCTAGCAGACGCTAGGGTAAAAGTAGACGAGAAATCAATATCAAGCCTAGAAGACTCAATGGCTTCTTTAGAAGCAGAACTTGACAGGAATTCAGAACACCTAAACGTGTTAACAGACGCTATTGCAAATATAGGTGGAGGATCTGGTGGAAGACCGTCAGACCTTATGGGTGGTTCTGGAGCTGTTGGTGGAGGTAGTGCAGGTGTTCTTGGTGAAATAAGGGATCTGTTGGAAGCAAACGGTACTAGGTTAAAATCTCTATCAGAAACAACTGAAGCAGGATTCAATGAAGAAGCACACAAGAGATTAAAACAAATGAGTATTTCACAGTTAATGCTTGACGATCAACTCAAGACAAAAAGAATTTGGCTTAGAGCAATCATTGGAGGTGGAGGAGGTTCAGGTGTAATGAGAGCATTACAAGCTGGTGGTGGAGCATTATTTGGAAATTTAATGGAAAAAGCTCAAGATGTTTTCAAATATCAGACAGCCAAAGAATCTGGTAAACTGAATATGGCAGAACCAACATTTGGGTCTCAGACTGAGGAACAAAAGAAAGAGCAAGCAGGTGGAATACAAGGAAAATTTGAAGATGTTTCAAAGAGGGCTGAAGGTAGAATGGGAAAAATGTTAGGTAAATTAGGTGGAGGTAAAGGTATGAAAGCAGCAGGAGCTATAGGATTAGGAGCTTTAGGATTAGCATCATTAGCAAAGAAAGGATTTCAAGCATTAGTAGAAGCATCTCCAATGCTCAAGCAAATGATGAAGATGTTGAATTTTGGTGTCATGATGATACTCAGACCAATAGGTGACTTTTTCGGATTCTTCTTAAGACCAATATTTGTTTACTTGTTAAGAAAGTTTATCATACCATTCTATCAGACATACCTACCTCTAATGCAACAACTAGGAACTGATATAGGAGAAACTGTCGTAGCATGGTTAGAGGTAATAGGAAAAGCATTAGATTGGTTCAGTGGAGTTGATAAACAAAAAGCAGGTGAAGGAATAATTCAAAATGAAACAGTACAAGCAGATCAATTACGACTTCTTGAAGAAGGTGTTAAAGATGGAAAAACTCAAATGCAAATAGCAGATGATCAATATCATAGTATATTAACAGGTGGTGGGCTTACTGATCCAGAGCCAAATTTAGATAAATATGGAAACGAATTACCTGATCTGGTAAACACTAATAACACCAAATTAGATGATGTAATTGCGAGTGAAACTAGTCTTGCAGATGCATTAGAGGCTGCATCACATCAACCCACAATAGGAACACAGGTCGGTGCTGATGTCTTTGGATATGGTGGAAATTTTGAAGGTGGGTCTTTAAATTACGGAGCTGTACAGAGTGCAACCACTGGATCTCAATTCCAAAGTTATTATCAACAACAAGCACCTTCTGTAAATATAGAAGTAAACGTAGAGGGAAGTATTGATAAAGAATTTCCAACTGAAGAAACGATGAAGGAGATTGCAGATGAAGTAGTAAAGAAGACTTATAACTTGGGTAACAGGAAAGGTAGATAGATATGGCAGAAATATGGTTAAGAAAATATAACGGTAATGCAATATCAATGGTATTTAAAATAAAAGTATTTGATAATATAGGCTGGAAATTTACATCACCAATATCTCCGATGCCATTACCAGAGGAAAGTGGACAGGAAAACATACTGGTAAAAATGGAGGGAAATACTCACACAGTACAGCTTACTTGGTTAATCAAAGAGGAAACTGTAAACTCAGGAGTTACAAATTCAGAACAAGGTGGTAATTCAGGAAGTACCAAAACTATGTTTGAACAACTTAAATGGTTTTCTGTAGCAGAGGGTTTCATAGGAAGTAGCATGGAAGACAAATTTGACATACTCATTTTTGATAATTTTAACAAACACCCAAGTGGAACATTAGATACATATAATATGGCTGCTGGCTCTACTGCACCCTCAAATTATGTTGAGTTTGATGAAGTATCACCACCTAGTGATCCAGACAATCCAGATACAGGTGATTGGTTAGGCTTGTCACATTCTATGGAAGGATATATCAGAGATTTTAGTTTTAGAACATCAGCAAGCGAGCCTGCAACACTTAGGGCTACGGTTGAATTTATAGAGGGAAATGCTATTAATAGTTATCAGGGATCTAAACCAGCAAATCCAACAAATCTTAGACTGTTAGCACCAACAGCAAGTGAGACATCTTCTGCCAAAAAGATATTAGTGAAATGGAATGCACCAACTCATACAGGAAACTCAGGATTAATCAGATATGATATAATGTACAAGGTTACTGCAAGTAATAATGAATTCTTACCAGTTGCAGCAGCAACAAATGATGCAGGATCAAGTGGGTTTCACTTAGGTGGTCTTACTCCTGATACACAATACTCGATAAGGGTTAGAGGAGTAAACACTGAGGGAATAGGAAGAGTATCTGGAACGCAACATTTTACCACAGCAGAAGCATGACAGACAAAATAAACGCAATAATAGAAAGAAGCTCAACCGACATACAAAGAGCGCCTATATTCAAATCAGTAGTAAACAGAGACGGTTCTAGGGCTATTGACACAGCGTCAATTACAATACCAGCAGGTTATAGGGTTTCAGTTAATGATACTGTATCATACATTCAAGACGATGCTGCTCTTACATACCTTGTTGCATTATGGAACTTTCAGGGAAGCACAAGAGATGAAAGTGGGTATCATCATGACGGAGACACTGCACCTGCATATATAGAACCAGAAGGAACAGGAAACACCAAAGCATATAGATCAAACTACGGACTTAATTTTACAACAGCAGGTCAGGAGGTTACAGTTGCTGACAATACAAATAATGGAGTAAGTAATGGAGACCTAGCAGAACACGATGATCATCCAGAGCGTGGGTTTAATCCTACAACGTTGGATTTCAGACAACAGTTTGATATAATAATAAATTTTAAAAGCATGGATGATGGTGCAGGAACTCCTACAAACACCACTCAGATTTTGTTCTCAAAACATGATGGAACTAATGGTGTTGAAATAGGAATAAAGCAGGTAAGTGGTAAATGGGTTATTTATGGAAAACTTGATTCTACTACATTCACAGGAGATGGTACTTTATACGCAATTTCTACTGATCTTGGAAAGATAGAACATGGAAATGGTGAAGCAACAAGATGTATAAGGTTTTATCGAGATCACACAAACAGGGTAAGGTTATCTCTTGATGACTCTCACGATGGAAATGACTGTTCGAAGGTTGTGGCTACAAACACAAACGCAAGACCAACGACAGCTCTGAAAATAGGGTCAAATGGAACTGATGATTTTAAGGGTTACATATTTCAAATAAGGGTTTATTGTGGGGGGTATTTGAATGATAATGATTTTCAAACACTTATGTCTGCAGGCGCTCAACAAATGACACAAAAAATATCAGGCAATGTATGGAGAAGGGAAGAAAAACTTGATAGTCAAACTCTTGAAATAAGAAGTAGATCAAGAAGTATTTTGGATAGAGAAGTTAATTTTGATATAATAGGAGACGACACAACAAACACAGACAAGCCAGCCTCACACACAAAAAATCTCTTTGATGGTGGTGAGGATATAAGCGATGTATTACAAACAATTATCAAATATGTAGATTCTGATTTTGTTTATCTAAAGTCTCCTGCGATAACCAGTCCGATAGCGCTGGCTGCAGACGGACAGTATCTTGCTACTGGAAGATTCATAACAAATGTGGAACTGTTAACAACTTTGGCAAATAGGTCATTTCTAACATTTCCCACAAAGACATTTGTATGGGAAGAAAACACAGATGGTACTAGCACTGAATTAAACACTGGATATATATTCTCTGATTCAGAATATCAGATATATAATAGGGGTGAAGACGACACAAAGATAATTAATGACCTTGAACTTTTCGGTGATTTGCAATTTGGGTATCATGAAGTATTGTTTAACTTAGTTGATAGTTTTACAGAAGATGTGCCTTGGGGTGGAAACACATTCGCATACCCACCACTTAATGTTGAAATTGTGCAGGGAACAAATACCTTGCCTAATGGACTTCGTATTCCTCAAAGAAAATATGACATAGATTTTAATAATAAAACACTCACTTTCAACGATCTAAGCACTCAGTATTGGTCATGGGGTATTAGGCAGGGAGATACAGGCTATACTGATAATGGATATGTTTGGGCGAAATATAATTATGAAATGGTACAGGGTGTAACAGGTGGTTATGGTGGAACTGATTTAACTATAAGACATGTTAAAACCCCAACAGCAAGTGAGACAAATTCTGGAGCTACCACTTCACAGGGCGTATATGGTAGGCGTTCAGCCAAAATATATATGCCACAACTTCTCAGAAGATCAGATTTGAGAACAATGGCACAAAAAATATTGCTAAGATCCAAGGATTCAAAGAGAAGATATACAATAAAAGCACCATTTTTAATAAACTGTCTGAGGGAAAATCTACAAGTTACACTTTCAAGCACAGTAATGAAGTTCACTAACTCATCAGGAGCAGCAGAGGATCAACCCACAACATTAGAACCAGTAAAAAGCATAGAATGGAAATATCCTGAATGTACCACCACCATTGAGTGTGGAGACCACGTATATGACTTATATGATTCTGCCAAATCCACTAATGATGTGGCAGGAGGCACACAGGGAAGTATTCTTAAGACACAATCAGATGCTTAGAAGTAATCTTTAAATACATAATATGGAAAATAAAAGCATGATTGAGAACATAGACCCTCAAAATAACATATGTGTCGTTCTGACTCACAAAGATGGGAGCAAAGAATGGTTCTATGGAAAGAATACAGTAACAAATGACGGAGATATCTTTTATGCCAAGAAGGCAGTAGATACAACACCAGCCTCAAACGAAGACTTTAAGGCTTCAGCGTGTGTTTTACAAAACCCTTCAAGTGCAGACTCGATAGCCAAAACTGATACTTACCAACAGGTAAGCAACCCAATCACCACATCAGGTGCAGTTTCTGGATTAGAGTCAAACTATCCAAAGGCAGATGATACTGGAAATTCAGAAAATACAGGAGCAGCAGTAGACGCTGTAACTTACAAGTTCGCATGGACAACAGCACAGATTAATACCTCATCTGGTAATGCAATTACTGGTGGAGCAATCTATGACGTTGGACAAACAAGCCCTGTTAACGCAACAAAACTGTTAACACATTGGAACTTTACAAGCCCTGCATCATTCCATAAGACTAATACTGATACTCTAACACTTTACGTGAATCACACAATGAACGGTACGTAGACATGAGTATTGCGAGCGTATTTGGATTATTGGAGAGATTAGGAATGGGATTCCCTAAAGGTAAGTTATCAAAAGATAGTGGCATGAACGCGAAAGTAAAATTCGAAGAAAGCACTAACTTTATACTTAGAAGTTCGAAAGGAAAGGTAACGAAAGGTAAGTGATTTAAATGGCACGTAAGGCATACGGAGACCACGCTACACAAGTTAACCTAAGTACATATCCAGACGATGGTACATCACCAGTCGGTTCTGCCGAATGGAATGAATCATTAGATAATGAGGGAATGTTAGGATTTACTCCACAAACATCAACTATAACAATCTCAAGTGGCGTAGCAACAATAACAGATTCAATTTCAGTAATAGCAGCAGAGTCAAGCACATCTGACACTTTACAAAAATTAGCATTAGCAAATACAAATGAATATGATTTAGTTTATCTATTTGCAGACACAGGAGACACCATAACATTAGAGCATGGTGACTTGAACGCAGACGGAGAAATCAGTACAATAAGTGGAGATGATGAAACATTATCAACTACAGTACCAACAATCCTAATGAGAAAAGGAAACTATTGGTATGGATATGGTGGTGGTTCAGCAAGTGGTTTAGATACTACTAACTTTGCAGCAGCAACTATAGTAATTGAATCAGAAGGAATTAGTGGAAATGATAACGATACAACATTACCAACATCAGCAGCAGTAAAGGATTATGTAGACACTGCAGTATTAACAGAAGATACAATAACAGAATTAAACGATACAACAATTTCAGGTATAGCATCAGGTGAATTATTAAAATGGAATGGATCAGCATGGATTAACCAAACATTAGCAGAATCAGGAATAGCAGCATCAGGAGCAAAGTTAAGTGACTTTGCAGCAACATCATCATCAGAACTTGCAGGTATAATTTCAGATGAAACAGGAAGTGGAACATTAGTATTTGCTACAAGTCCAACTCTAGTTACACCAGCATTAGGAACACCATCAGCAGGTGTATTAACAAACTGTACTGCATTACCAGCAGCTCAAGTAGCTCAAGGAACAATGGCTTCAGGTATGGTTTTAGTAGCACCAGTTTTGGGAACACCAGCAAGTGGAGCATTAACTAATTGTACAGCACTACCTGCAGCACAGGTAGCACAGGGAACAATGGCTTCAGGTATGGTTTTAGTAGCACCTGCATTAGGAACACCAGCAAGTGGTGTGGCAACAAACTTAACAGGTACAGCAGCAAATTTAACTGCAGGAATAGCAACAACAGCAGTTACAGTTTCAGATAACGCAATAACATTAGCAAAGATGGCTGGTGGAACAGACGGTAACATAATTTCATATGATGCTAGTGGAGATCCAGTAGCAGTAGCAACTGGAAACTCTGGTCAAGTATTAACAAGTGCAGGAGCTGGCGCACCACCAACATTTACAACAATATCAAGTGGATTCGTAGGAACAGCAACTTCAGATTTGGACATGACAGGTGCTTATGATATAGAAGATGTCAATTTATTATTTTTAGAACATAAAAGTAGCACGTATATATCTGGTGGTAGTGCAGCATCAGCAGATATTGCAGACCAAAGTCAACTGTTTGTGGAACAAATTGATGTAAACAATGACGCTTTATACATAAGGCTTAGACTAAACGGTTCGACACAAAACGTAAGACTAGCATAGGTATTCCTATGGCAGATTATCTTTCAGGAGGAAGAATACAGGGAAGTAGCACAGCACCATTATCATCACAACTAACTTGGAACGCTGTTCAAGGATCTGCCAATCAATTTCAAGTAGCACATAAGGATTTTAGTTCTACTATTAGTGATACTGTATGGAGATTAAGATTTAAACTTGTAATTTCAAATTATAATCAGGGAAATAGTGGAGATAATATTTTCATGTTTATGGGAATGGCAGATGATACTAATAATGCACATGACGATAAAGATGCTATCGGACTTTATTTACGTCTTTATAGTGGTGGGAGTCAATTTTTTAATGCTGCACATAATCAAAATTATCTTCATGGTGGTTCTCATAGTGGTATAGGTTCAACTTCAGCTATGGTTGCAGGAACATATTATGTTGAAATTAAAAGAACTGCAGCAGATTCAGTTACAACAACAATATTTACAGATGCAAATTACTCGTCAACTTGGGCTACAGCTAACACACATTCAATAAGTGGTATTACAAGTCTTAGATATTTCACTTGTCATGTTGGAGAACATGATAATGTATCTAATCATACGTTAGATGGTTATATTGATGACATAACATTTTGTGATGGTGATTTAACAACAGTAGATTATGCAACAGATTTTTCAACAACAGTTTCATCTGCTAATGATGCAAGTGATAATAGTGATTGGACACAACCATCTAAGGTTGCTATAACTAGTACAACACAAGATGAAAAATCATCAATAACAAACGTACCAGCAGGAACTCGTTATGAAGAAACAGATACGAGTAAAATATATTATAGATCTGGAACACCCTATACTGCAGCGTGGGTAGAAAGAGGAACAGCACCATCATTACCTCTAGCTACGTATGGAATATGGGCTGGCAGTTCTGCTCCTTCTAACATATTAGATTATGTTGATATAGATGTAATAGGTAATGCAACTGACTTTGGTGACTTGACAATAGTAAAGTATAATACATCAGGTGCAGCAGATGCAACAAGAGGTTGTTTTGCTGGTGGTGGAAGTACCACTAGTAATGTTATAGATTACATTACAATTATAACAGCAGGAAACGCTACTGACTTTGGTGATTGTACGATTGATACGAGAGGCAGATGTGGTATAAATCATGCTACTTATGGTACTTGGATGGGTGGAGTAGCAAGTAGTAATGTAATTGATCGTGTAACAGTTCAGACAACAGGAAACGCTACTGACTTTGGTGATTTGACAGTAGGAAGACATAATACTGCTGGTGGTCATAGCACAACTAGGGGAATTTGTATGGCAGGTGAGAGCAGTTCTGGAAACCATAATGTTATAGACTATATCACAATAGCTACTACTGGTAACGCAACTGATTTCGGTGATAGTACACTGGCAAGAGAAGCTCCAGCAGGAGTATCGAATCTTACTAGATGTGTAACAGGTGGTGGTTATTCTGGTGGAGGTGTTAATATGATGGAATATGTTACAATAGATACTACTGGAAATGCGACAGATTTCGGTGATATGACAATATCAACGTATGGAGCTGGTGGTGTAGATACTGCATCATCTTCAGGAAGAGGTTGTTTTGGTGGTGGTATTACAAATCAAGACACAATCGGATATATTACAATATCTACGACAGGTAATGCAACGGACTTTGGTGACTTGACAGTAGCAAGAGGGAGTTTGGGATCGGTGTCGGCAGTATGAATTTTGAAGTTATACTTACAGAAACTCTATCTTTAATAGTGAGGATTATAATTGGCAATTAAATATCTCGATGCAAAACGAATAAGGGCATTAAGTAGTGATACACTTCCGACAAACATTTCTAGTGGTGCAATCGCAGAACTAACAGACACCTATAAATATAAATGGTTTAACGGAACAAATTGGACTCCTGTGGATTGGACATATGGAATTTCATTAGGTGGTCAAGGTGATCTTGATCTTATGAATAAAGTTACAATAGCCACAACAGGTAACGCCTCAAACATTGGAAACATGAATGTTAATGTAAATGAAATAGGTTATGGAACTTCAGATAGAACAAGAGGACTTGTTGCAGGTTCAGCAAATGCTGGTTCTAGGGATTTTATAAGTTATTTTACTATTGCAACAGCATCAACCACAATAGACTTTGGTAATTTATCATTAGGTAGAGCTGAATGTGGAATGGTATCGGATTTGACACTCTATGCTGTTGGAGGTGGTGATTCATCAGGAGGTGGAGCTTACAGTAATGTGATAGATTATGGAACAATACAAACAACAGGTAATGCAGCAGACTTTGGGGATCTGACAACCACTAAAGCATATGTCATGGGTTCTTCCGACTTCTTTGGTACGAGTGGAAAAGGTTGGTTTCATCTGGTTGGATCATATAGTAGCACATCAGCAATTAACGTAATTACATTAACTTCGCAAGGAAACGCAACAAGTTATGGTGCATTGCATGTATCTAATGCTCAAAACGCTATGGAATCTGATTCAAGATGTGCTTCAAAAGGTGGTGCGTATAGTAATTCCATACAATATTGGGGAATACCAACCTATTCAACAGCAGTGGACTTTGGTAATACAGCAGAAGTTCACAATATGGCATCAGGTGGATTTACTAATAAAACAAGAGGAGTAATTCATGGTGGAAATAAAGGTGCATCAGGTAGAATTAATTATATGGAATATATTACTATTGCAACTACTGGTGATGCAACAACCTTTGGAGATTTATCAGAATCAACTGGTTTATATGCAAGTGCATCTGCGAGTGGTGCATGATGACTTATATTATAGGAGTGATTATATAAACAATGAACGAAATTAAATTAAAATCATTTAGTGATAATTTGCCAGTAAAGGCAATTACAAAGAATCAGTTAGAAAAGATTGAAAGTAGATTACCTGAACTATATAGAGCAAAGGCAATTATTGGACACTCTACAAGCCAAGCTTCATACGCATTACAAACTTTGACAATGTTAGATGATAGTCCAATGAGTAGAATGAAACAATGTCTATCAAATATAGAACACAAGTATCAGGCAGTTCGTGAATCATATTTCAAAATAGAAAAACTAAAACTTGAAAATAAAGATATGGAAAGCAATAAACCTGTAAGTGAATCGTCAAGATTAAAGATAAGAGAAAATGAAACAATCATAGAAGGAGTAGAAAATGGTATGGGAAATTCTCTTAGAGAAATAGGAATGTTTCAAGACTTTTATGAATCAATTAGAACATCAAACAACATACCTGAAGTGTGGACAGAACACGACTATGAAAAACAGGAGATAGCAAATATGGTAAGAAGATCATTCAGGATAGGAATACAAAATATATCAAATGGTGGAGCAGTATCAGTTGCAGCAGTAGAGTATTGGGAACAGTTAGGAATACACCCACAATCAGCAGAAGCACATTGTAGAAACTATCTTCAACAGGTAGATAATATTATTAAAGAAGGCAAAGAACCAGATGTTAGAGTTATGTATGAATTTCTTGATGGTATGGCAGAAAAGTTTAAGGATAGTTACAAGTTTGCACTCGACAGAATAGGTCTTAAAGAATTAGGTAGTGAGGAATTTAGAATTGGCAGTTAAATATTTAGCAGGGGAAAGACTAATAGGAACAGCAGCAGAAAGACTTGCACTAGAACAATTTGCAGATGGTTTAGGAAGTTCAGCTAACGGAACTACATACAATACACCTACAATAGTAACATCGCCAACACCACCGTCAGGTTTAGGTAGTAATGCAATACAATTTAACGGATCAAATCAATACGTTCTCGTACCTGCTAACGCAAATATGCTTCAGGGATTAAGTGAATGTTGTATAACATTTTGGATTAACCCCGATAATTTTAGTTCTATGACATCACCAGTAGGTCAATTTGAATCAGCATTAACTGACGGTTCAACAATAAAGGCAGAACTAGATACTGATCAAAAAATGAATTATAGGCTTAGAACTACAAACAATCAGGGTACAGTGTATAATGGTGGAACGTCTGTGAATAGTGCAGGTAGTTGGTCATTCTGTGTTATGAATTTCTACGCTACTTATAAAATGAAATGTTACATAAACGGATCAGCAGATTCAGCAGGGGAAGTGACATTCGCTAATGATATGAGAGCAAATGCAAACAGTGGAAAATTATCAATTGGTGGGAATTACAATGATGGATCTTTTACTGAACAATGTCCATGTAAATTAACTGATATATCAATTTGGTCAAGAAAATTAACGGAAGCTGAAATCACTGCACTTTGGAACGGTGGTGACGGTGCATTAGTTTCTTCACTTTCAGATCAATCAGGTCTAAGAACATATTGGGATTGTCAAAGTATTGAAAGCACTACATTTACCAATGATGCTATTACATCTTATCCAAATTTACCTAACGGAGCAATATTCGAAGAGAGTAACACAGGTGATCATCATATGTTCGATGGTACAAATACGTGGAATGAAGTAACATGACTGAGGATATCGATGAACCAGATAGTAAAAAGACTTACAGAGTTTCTACTGATAACATCTATGATCAACGCAGTTTACTTTGCAGTAATAATACCTTGGATGATTTTTGTGATAGGAGTTCAGGGGGAACAGTTCAACAACTGGCTGTGGCAGGGATTCATAATAGACCTAGCATTGGGATATCCTGCTGGTAAATTATTGTTATACTTTAAGGATAAAATACATACTTTCTGTAGACTGGATGAGGCGTAATGGCTGTAATAGATAAAGTTTTTCAAACAAATATATTTCAAAGTAATGCATACCAAGATAACACTTGGGGTCTTAACGCATTCCAAAGAGGTACATACCAATCCAATGTGTTTGATACCATACAGACACTCCTAAAAGTAATCAATGAGACACTAGCATCAACAGAAAATACAAACAAACTAAGAGCATTAATAAGATTAGCCAATGAAAGTGAATCAATACAACAATTTAGACAGAGAATCAGGGCTGTAATAAGACTGGTAGATGAAACTTTAGCCACGCAAGAGGGTCAAATCCACGTAAGAGGATTACTTAGGTTATTAGATGAGCAGGTATCAACAGCAGATGTAGCAGTAAGGTTAAGAAGTATGATTAAACTTCTAGCAGAGACGGAAGCATATGCAGAACAGAGAAACTTCAAGAAGACAATATTCCAAATTGTAAGTGAAACAATAGTCATAGCATTTAAGGGAGCATTCCAGAATGATGCATTCCAGAACAACGTATTTACTCAGGCATTAAAAGAACTGGTAACTATACGTGGAAGAAAGAAGATGGTAAACGAAACAGAGAATATTATAAAGATAAGTAAACCATTCCAGATTAACATATTCCAGAATGATACATTCCAGTTAAGTTCAGAAGCCAGCAAGGTAAGTGGATTAGCTAGATTTGTCAATGAAACATTGTCAGTGCAGCAGTTCAGGACAAAGACAAGAGCAGTATTAAGAGCTGTCAACGAAACACTGGCATTAAGCGAAACAAGAGTAAAGTTACAAGCACTAGTAAGACTTGCAAACGAAACTCAGGCAGTAACAGAAACCAAGAATAGAATAATGACACTGCTTAAATTCTTGAATGAAACAGAATCGGTACAGTCATTCAGAATAAGAATAAGACCGTTACTAAAGGTTATTTCAAACACAGTAAGTATGTCAGAAACCATAAACCAGTTCAGAGGAATAGCAAGAATAATCAATAACACTGTAGGAATTACACAGACAGAACTTCACTTCTCTGGATTCATGAAACTGTTAACAGAGGGTGTGACAATACAGGAGTTTAGAATAAGACCAAGATCAATCCTTAAACTTATAGCAGAGGCTGTAAGCACTTCAGAAAATCTCTACAAGTCATGGGTAAAGAGAGTAAACAATACTGTTGCAACCACCGAATCATTGATACATCTACAAGCATTGATAAGGTTAGCCAACGAAGGAGTATCAGTTCAGTCATTCAGGTTAAGAGCGAGAACATTAATACATTTCTTAAACGAAACATTGTCATCTACAGAGAACACGTTATTCAGAAGAGGAATAATAAGATCCATCATAGAGACACAGACAATAGCAGATGCATTCCACAGGTTAAAAACAATAAGAAGAGTGGTAGATGAAACATTATCAATACTATCTTTCAGGACACCAAGAAGATCATTACTAAAGGTAATAAATAACACAGTTTACATCTTAAAAACAAAGGCTTCAACATTCCAATACAATATATTCCAGAATGATCTATTCCAGTTAGGAGAAGAAGCATTACATGTAATAGGAATAAAGAGAATGATAGACGAGACTGTTACGTCAACAGAATCATTTGCAAGAAAGATTGCAATATTATTTGCAGAAACAGTAGCCACCACAGAGAGTTTGTTAAGAAGAATGGCATTGGTAAGATTGGCTAACGAGACAATATCAGTACAGTCATTCAGACAGAGACTTAGAATAATAGTAAAGATGTTAGATGAAACCGTAGCAACTACAGAATCATTACTCAGAAGACTTGCTAGATTAAGAACGTTCGCAGAAAACGTGGCTATTCAGGAAGGAACTCTTGTACGAAATGTGATACTAAGGGTAATAACAAACACAGTATCAATTACAAAATCAGAATTAAGATTACGTGTATTACGAAGAGTGATAGATGAATCTGTATCAGTTCAACAATTCAGGCAAAGACTTAGAGCAATAGTTAAACATCTAGGAGAAGAAATATCTATAACAGAAACTGCAAGTACAATAAGAGGAAGAGTAAAGGCAGTTGTAGAAACCCTAACCATATTAAAAGCAGGAAAAGCATTCCAAGACATGTTCCAGAATGACGTATTCCAGATAGGAAAGGAATATCACAAACTACAAACTCTAGGAAGGTTTGCGAATGAAACTGTGGCATTGGTTGACTCACAGGTAAGAAGATTATCAATTAGAAAACTTGTGGCTGAGACATCAAGTGTCGTTGAAAACCTAGTTCCAAGAAGAGTGTTGGTAAAGATTGCAAATAGTGCAGTTGCAATATCAGAAGCATTCATCAAGAGATGGGTCAAGTTGGCAAACGATACTGTAGCAACAACTGAATCATTAATACACTTACAGGCATTAGTTAGACTTGCCAATGAAGCTATATCAGTTCAAAGCTTCAGGCAGAGAATAAGGGTAATACGAAAACTTGTAGCAGAGACAGTGAGTTCATCAGAAAATCTCTACAAGTCATGGGTTAAGAGAGTAATAGAGACAGTTGTTACAACCGAATCACTGTTAAGAAGACTTGCTTTGGTTAAGTCTGTATCAAACACTGTGAGCATAGTAGAAACAAAACTAAGGTTACTTGAAATATTAAGAAGTGTGGCAGAAACCGTAGGAATTGTAGAGGTAAGAGTAAGACTCAGAGGAATAGTCAGAAGTATATCTGAAACATCTGCAATATCTGATGCATTCCATAGGTTAAGGGCTGTAATAAGATTGGCGAATGAGACACTATCACCTGTAGAATCACTGTTAAGAAGAATGACAATACTCAGGGCATTAGCAGAGAATATATCAATTCAGTCATTCAGAACACCACAAAGGTTATTGGTAAAAATGGTAAACAGTACGGTGTCATATGTGGAAACAATAGTAAAACTCAGAGGATTGGGTAAGATGATAAACTCAACAGTGTCAATTTCAGAGTCTACATTGAGAAGACTTGCTATATTAAGAACTGTGGTGGAAGGCATGTCTGTTCAGTCATTTAGAACAAAGATAAGAAGTATAGTTAAACTGATTAATAATTCAGTAAGCATATCAGAGAATCTCTACAAGGCATGGGTTAAGAAAGTAAATAATGTGGTTACAACTACAGAGCAACAAGTTAGGTGGCTTAGTATATACATGGTTGTTACTGAAGCAATACAAAACTCTGAGGTATTTACTAGGGTTGCAGGATTGGTAAAAAGTGTTAACAGAACAATTTCAATAGTAGAGAACCTCACCAAGAACCTACAATATGGTTTGGTTAAACAGAGCAGAACAGGTAGAATATTTGGAAGAGGAAAGACGGTGAAAGTATCAGATAAGACCAAAGATGTCAAATTAACTGATAAATCCAAGATTGGTAAACTTGTTGATAAGGTAAAAAACATAAAACTATTTAAGAGAGGCAGAGGTGTAAAAGGAGTATAGTATGTCTCAAAATCTATATCCAAGAGCAACGGAATACAGGGTAAAATCTGGAAGTAGGGCTACATTAGAACTCACAATTCAAGATTCTGCAGGCACTGCGAAAAGCTTGTCAAACACAGTAACATACTCCACAGGAGTGTGGAAAGTGTGGAAACCAGCAGGAACATTAATCATTAATGGAGCTATAACATACTCAGACAGGGCAAATGGTAAGATAACATACGCATTATCAGCAACAGATACAGCAATAGCAAACGCTGGTAATTGGGAGGGTGAAGTAGAACTATTGAACTCTGCAGGAGTGATGTCAGAACAAACGAAATCTTTTAATTTCACCATTGAGGAAAGCTACTAATGGCAGATTTAACAGTAATAGCATCAGGAACATGTGAAGAATGTGGTCATAGTCAGGTTTACCATGAAGGTAACACAGGCTGTGAATCACCAAGTGAAGAAGATCCAAGTGTTCCTTGTGGATGCGAAAACATAGGTAGTTACTAAGGTTTATATTAGGAATATCATACTTTCGAGTATGATAAAGTTAAAAGATGTAAACGACAAAGTATATTTTGATTTTAGAAAGGCTCAGGTTAAGGCTATGGAGATACCTAGACTTGGAAAAATTCACGTATCTGATGTGATAAAACCATGTATGAGAAATGTGATATATAAAAAGATATTACCACATACAGGCATGACAACAGAGGATATGAGAAGTTTATATCTAGGTCAGGCTATACATAATGCATCTCAGGTAGCAGAAATAGACAACCATGAGATGTTTTTAGGTTATAATTATGTTCGTGATGAGGTAGTTACATTAGATGAAGCTAAAAAAATACCAGAAGATGATCCAAGACACCTTGATATAATATATGGTTCTCTTGACGACTTGGTTAAAGTAGGTCAAGAGTGGGTGATATGTGATAAAAAGACAACTGGATCTATAGACTATTTCTCAAGGTATAATGCAAAGCCAAGCGAGAGCCATGTAGACCAAATAAACTGCTATCGCGTTTTGTTAAAAAAGTGTTACGATATTGACGCAACATTTGGTTGTGTTATATATCTATCAAATGGTATAGATAAGGAGAAAAGAGATAAACCAGTAGTAATGTCATTTAAACTAAAACCTATAGATGAAACACTTGAAAAGATAATAACACAGGGAAGAATAATAAAGGCTTCACTCACAAAAAAGATTTTGCCTGAAAGGACTAAATGTTTTCTTTGTGATGGCATGTGTCCTTATGCTACAAAGTGTTTCACAGAGGAAAGTGATTCATTTGCCTAGTGACGAGGAAATGAGAAGTATGATATTGTTTCAGAAAGAGTGTCTCATGCATGAAAAACCTGATCCTGATGACTTCCACGTAGGAACAAAGTTTGTCGTAATGACAGATGATGAAAGACGAGGAATGATTAAGGCTTTAAGGTGGGTGGTTGAAGACTATGAAGATATACTTCAACGCTAATAACAGAGCGCATCAAGAAGCCTTAGAACAGTGTGGTGTTAAGAATGTTATGCTGTCATTTAGGTACTCATATGCGAATATCGCAAAATTCAGGAAAAAGTTCGATAAAATATTCGTAACAGCAGGCACAGGTACTATTCCTGAAAAATATTATGAGTTTTTACATACGAAATTAGAACTATATGACTATGCTACTCAGTTTGATGTGAGATATAACACAAAAGATACAATGCATTACTATAATAGGGAAAGATTGAAGGAAAATATTGATTGGACAATGCCTGTATTACAGGAAAATTACCTGAATCACCTAGCCTTGCTTAGACCAGATCCAAATGACTATGTAGCTTTAGGAGAAATTCATGGTAAATTAGAAACTGAAGACCAAATCAGAAAACTTCCTATGAATATAAAATATCATGGTTTGGCAAAGGGAAAACATGTAACCCAAACTAGACTTTTCGAGAGCCTAGATACGAGTGCTTGGATATCTGCTGCCATGTCAAAGAAAACAGAGGTATGGAATGCTAATTCTACATATTCTATGTATTTTGGCAACAAGGGTAAGACAATGAAACCCATGCTCAACCATGCATTGGAAGTATATAAAGAGAATTTAGAAAAAGTGGGAATAACAAAGACTGGTGTAATAGAAGACGAATATTATTCTCTGTTAAAAGCACCTATAGCGTTGCTTTTCATGCCAATGTGTAAAAGTCTTCGTATTTATGAAGAAAACTTTAATAAGTAACAATTATTAAAACAAACATGGCAGATGAGTTATTTAAAATAAAGGCAGTAGGAAACACATCAAAGGTTGTGTTAGATAAACGCAAGGTTGTATCACCCTACAACTCTGCAAAGCATTTTAAGACAGCAAACCTTCCTGCACTCTGTGACCAATGTGTTTACAGGTCTATAGATTCAGGTGGAAATGGTAAATGTCCTAAGTATGAGGCTGGTGCTGTGTGTGCAATAAGAGAAGATTTCCTTAAATTTATAGACAAATTAGATACACGAAAACCAGATGACTTAAAGGAAATGTTAGACCTTTTGGCTAAATTGTCGCTTGAAAATGTCCTTATGGCTCTAACTGAGGCTAAAATGGATGGTAATATACCTGATAGAAATACAAAGAGTGAGATAAACACCCTACTTAACATAGTAAAATCGATAAGTGATTTGAACAGTAAGATAGTAATGACAGAAGAAACTAAGTTAAACAAGAAGGGAGATATAGAGAGTATATTCAAACAGATAAAGGCACAGAGGACTGAATGATGGAAGACGGATTATTCTTATGGGTAATGTGTGGATGTTACTTACTAGGTGGAATTACTATAGGTTACTATTATGGTCAGTGGAAGAATAGAAAGAAGAAATCAGGTACAGGTAGATGGGATTACAGGTTATCAAAATGACACCAGCATATGAAGATATAAGACATTGTATACATTGTGGTAAGAAGTTTTGTTGCGTAGACGAGGTAATACTACATATTAAATATAAACATATGGTAATTGGTAGTGGATAATGCCTAAAGGATTTTGTTGTTTTTTATGTGGTCATTGTGATGATGAGGTAATAGCAGAGATGATGGAGTGTAAGTGTAAGTGTCATGGCTAGACCAAATAAACAGGTATTAGATGAAAGAGAAAACTTCCTGCAAAGCATCAAGGAGTGTGCAGACAGTCCTAGTAAGTTCAGTGAGATATTTTTAGACCATAAATTATTCCCATATAATAAGAAATATGTAGATTGTCAGGATAGATTCATAGTATATAGGTCTGGAAGACAGGTGGGTAAAACCATGTCTACAGCAGTAAAGGCATGCCACTTTGCATTCTTTGCACCATTAATGCTTACGTCAGTAAAGAACGAGTGTGTCATAGTAATAGCAGCACCTACACAAAATCAGGCTACAATCATGTTTAACAGAATAAGAGACCTAATAACAGATAATGAATTCCTTAATGGGTTTGTTGTCAGGAACACACAGACAGAATTATGGGTTAAATTTTTGGATAATACAGGAGTATCAAAACTGATAGTCAGGGCTACAGGAGAGACTGGTGTCAGTTTGAGGGGTTATTCTCCTCACTGTATAATAGCAGACGAATGCTCCTTTATCAAGACAGATATACTTAGGGCTTTCCTACCTTCTGGTTTGGCAACAAAGGCTAGGATATGGCTAACATCTACACCGTTCAGCAAGTCAGGGTATTTCTATGAGGCATGTCAGAATGCCAAGCCAGCAAATCCTGAAGGCATGTGGACAGAATTTCATGTAAGGTCTACGGAAAACCCACTAGTTCAGGAAGACCCTGCGTTTATAGAAGAGATTAAAAGACTCACAAAGGAAGAATATGTGCAAGAAGTTGAAGGTGAATTCCTAGATATTGGTGATGCCTTGATACCTAACAGTCTTATCATGGAGGCAATGAGTGATAAAAGACCCAAGGGCAATGTCAGATATTACATGGGTGTTGATGTCGCTCGAACAGGAAGAGATGAAACAGTATACACCATAATAGCAGTAGATGATGATGATGTTGTATATCTTGAGGAAGTTGAGGCAGAGTCACAATCCAACGTTGTTGATGTTGCTGGTAGAATAAAGGAATACACGACAAGATATAGGTTAGAAACCATTTATATAGATGAGACAGGATTGGGTGGTGGTCTCGTAGATTTGTCAAGGGAACAGGGTTCTCCTGTCAGAGGAGTTATATTTTCACTCCAAGAGAAGGCAGAAATGTATAAAAATCTCAGGTTATTATTTGAAAACCATAAGATAAAACTCAAACAGATAAACAAAATGGTCTATCAGCTCTCGTATTTACGAAGGGAATATACGGAAACAGGTATAATGAAGATCAAGTCAGATGAGCATGACGACTATCCAGACAGCCTTGTATTGGCTTGTAAGTCAGTATACGCAGGAGATGGCTGGTTTGTATTGGATGTCGGAAAGGGATTGAAGAAGGCTATGGGCTTTTGAATCTTTAAATATTATTATATAGAAGGTATATAAATGACAAAAGCTGCTGAAAGTAAGGAAGAACCATTAGAAGAACTAACAGATGGTAAACTAGAAGAGATAGAAAAACCTAACATATTCCTTAAACATTGGAAAAAGAAAGATACACCATATGGCAATGATTATACCACTAATTTCGCTCAAGCACCAGATTCACCTAGATATCCTGATGAAGATAAGGGTTATAAAAGTGAGACATATGTGAGTGAAAAGAAGAAAAAAGCAAAAATTAAAGAACCAGTAGAGTCAAAAATACAACGCGTAGATGATGAAGAAGCAGCAGCAAGTTATTATGGAGATGTAGCACAACCAAAGGTTGGAACTAAACATAACGATCCAGACACCAACGCAGGAAAGTTCTTCAGAAAGCAACCAAAAGAGGTTATACAACATCAGGAACATACAACATATGATCCAGAGATGGCAGAGAAATGGAAGGCAGAATTAAACAAGATTAGTCAAGTACACTTAATGAACGTAGATGATGAATCACCACCAGCAGAGAAGGGTCTTACAATTAATGGAGACGCTAGTCAGGCATCAAAAAGCATAAGACCAGTAGATAAAATTTTACCATTATTACCAATGATTGCAAGTATAGCAAGTGGTGGAGAAGAAGAAGAAGAGACCACAAAAGCAGCACCAAAAGATCTTGAGTCAACTCAGGCTAGTAATATTCCAAAGAAAGATTCTTGGATTGCAGGTATGGGAGGAAAAGATATAGGTCTTGTATCACGAATTAGAGAACCAAGAGGTCAATCTCATGGATCACAAAGTACAAGAGAAAGAAATGCAGGAACTAAGTTACCCTTCACCGAATTATCTGATCCAAGAAGAGAGCTTAGAGATGCTAAAACCCATCGAAGAAAAAAAGCAGATAATTCAAACTGTCCATACTGTAATAATGCTGGTAAGAATAAAGAGCATGATAAAAATCCAGACAAGTTTCATGCTTGGATGGACTCAGAAAGACAAAAATCAATGTTAACTGATACTAGATTTAT
>VTLG01005298.1_pt1 | contig 25962 bp, 40 predicted proteins | sample 4694571 | NCBI WGS metagenome assembly VTLG01 (sample SAMN12604809, study PRJNA352737) | marine metagenome | biome: ENVO:00000447; feature: ENVO:00000209|ENVO:00000569|ENVO:01000036; material: ENVO:00002151; isolation source: viral sequences binned using virsorter ...
CATAGGTGCTTAAGGTGTGGGTACTGGAGGACCTGCTGGTACTCCTTGTGGTGGTGGGCCTCCTGGTCCTGGAGCGCCTCCCATAGCCATCTGAGCCATTCCTGGGAGTGCTTCCATTACTTCTGGATTCTTACTTGGATCCATTAACGGTGATCCTGCTAACTGACCAGCTTGACTCATCAAGCCTTCTTGCATTGCTGCTTGTTGTGCTTGCTGTTGTTCATTCTGTAACTCTTGTATACTCTTAACGAGATTAAGAACGTCAATACCTTGAGCAGCAGCAAGACGCTTAATAGCTTCATCTGGATTTAAATATTGCTGTAAAGCTTCTGGTCCCATTGTCTGTGCAATGGTAGTGATGAACTGAATTAGAGCATCTCTATCCTGTCCACGACCAAGAGCATTTATACCAGCAACAATAACAGGATTTACTAAACCTTTAGGTATAGAAGGTATCTTCTTAGCTATGGTTAATGAGTGCATCTTACGGTTTAAGTATGGAAGTAAGAATTCAGTAGTAAGTAAACTAAAGAGTCCACCTAACTGTTGTTCTAGTTCCATCTGTGTCATACGCACTTCTTCTGCAGTAGTACGTTCTGACTGTCTAACATTAAGAATCAAGAAAGCTTCTGACAATCTTCTTTCTAATACGTTAGCTAATTCAAATGCTGTACGGAAGTCAGCTGTTTTACCAACCTGTACAACACCAATGTCATCAGGTCTTCCCTGTATGATAGCACCATTACCGGCATTAGCTAGTGATGCTGGCTTGGTGACTGAAGATGGAGAGACTGTAAATACAACCTTAGCTGCAGCAGCTGACCCTTCAACAAGAGCCTGCATCAATGCTTCTAATGATTTTAAATCTCCAAGGAATTCTTCAACTCTTGACCTTCCATAGTCCTCACCATCTACTGTTACAAAACGTAGTGGTAGCCAAGGACTCTTATCTTTAGGAGCTTTACCTTCACTCTTAGGGATGACTACATCGTGTGTTTCTTGCCACCATGTCCATCCTTTCTTAGTGTACTTGATACATGTATAGACATCACAATCTTTATCAGATTTTGAGGTGTCATCATCCACAACTGTTTCAGCTGGGATGTCCAAGCCCATAGGTAGAAGCTTTCTACTAATCTTTTCTTTTGTAACTATCTCGCAAACCTGACCATTACCATCTCTCTCTACCACGTAGCGGTTAAGAGGGTACATCTTCATACCTTCCTTACCCATATATAACAAGGCGTTACCTGTTACTACTAAGTGTTTGATTGCTGAGAATATCTGAACACGATCAGTAGACGCTGCAATAGAGTCCATGATCATACGTTCAATCTTAGCAAAGCTGAGATCCATTTCACTCTTAGCTTCTGCGGGTACTTCTATTCCTAACTTAGAGTCATCTAGTTGGAGTTTAAAGAAGCTTGTAGAAGGTGGTAATAATCCAAGCATTAATTTACTTGCTAGGGTTACCACTCCTTTAGCACCTACTGACTGCCACGGTGTTTGAAACTGTGAGTAAGCAGGTGGTTTATCATCTCGCATCAGCAGAGTAGGAATCGTTAACTCTGCACATTCATAAGCAACATTAAGAAATTGATCACGGTCAGTTGATAATTCACTGTATCTTTGCCGTGCGTTTTTCATTAGTATTGTCTAGTAGGTGTTGGTGTAGTAGGTGATCCAGTATTCACACCTTGTCCTGTGTTAATACCCTGGAGTCCACCGCTTGTCGGCTTTCTTGTAGCCAGTTGGGTTGTACCTCTCGATCTAGTCTTCTTAGCTATTTTTCTAGCAGTAACTTTAGCTCTACGTTTAGTCTCATCTTCACTTATAGGTGTAGGTGTAGGTGTAGTTGGAGGTGTTATAGGTGGGGTTACTGTGGCTGACACAGGAGGTGGTGGAGTAGGTGGTGTAGGGGTAGGAGTAGGTGCCGGAGCAGTGTTGCCGCCACCAAATCCTAGAAAATTACTAATAGCTTTTCCACACATAATTATTCATCCGATAAGTTTTGTTTAAGTAATCTAATTATAGAGATCTGACCTGCTCGAAAGGCTATCTCCTTATCGGAGAGTGTATGGTCAGGGAATTTGTCTGGAAACTGCTGGTCAAGGTCATCAAGGAAACGCTCAATGCGTCCCCATTCAAGCGTACTTTGGGAGGTTTGTATTTGCATGTTCAAAAAAGGCTGGCATCCTTGCGTTCTTAGTCTCAGAAAGTTCTGGTGCCTTGCCTTCGTACATTAACCGATCACTAGAATCGGTCCAGAATTTTCTATCTAAATATTTATTCTCAGTATTTCTACCTAAAGGTTCCATAATCCAGTTAATGGTGGCCTTCCTAAGTTTATCCAGAGATTGACTCCAAGATAAGCCCAGCTCGTGACATACAAGGCTATTAGTGGCCACGTGTATTTGTTCGTCTCTAGAGATGTCGGCGCTGACAGTCCTAAGACCAGCATCGCCATTAAAACGATTGAAGGGAAGAAGTACGAAAAATAATGCACGCTCAGCTACCAACGCCTTAACGACTGTGTGGTCAGGATGGGATACCCATGCGTCCCGTAGTCTAAGTGCCTCTCTTTCTGCTTTTGCATCAGTGCCCAAAGCATTGGCAATGTAACCGAGAGCAAGGTCATGGTTGTCTTCATCTTTTACATTAGATTCTAGTAGTTTTCTAGCACTTTCTGGAACAGTCTTTTCAAGTCCGTCCGTAATGAAGGAACCAACAGGTAACTCCAAACAACGTACTGCGAGAGCACGGTAGATGGCTTCTTCAGATCCTTCACGGAGCTGACCTGCAGTGGTCTGTACTGGGGACCACTTACGTTTCCTTGCGAATAGTTTATCATATGGTGTTGTTTTCATTCTTGACAATCACAGGTTGGGGTTTCAGATAGTATCCCCTCCAAGTAATCATTGACATCGGTTTCATCTAATGCTGCATACGCATCGCTTTTGTCCTGGACATCACCCATTACTTGTAAGGAGTAATATAAGGAGGTTTGCGGAGACCGCAACCACTCTTCCACGAACGCGTTGTCGTAGGTTACTACATCACTCCATGAGTTGAATGAGTATCCGTGAAGAAGTCCTGTATTATTTAACATTTTCATAAAGCCGTCTGCTACTTTTTTATAAGTATCCCAGCCGACTTCACTGGCGATTTCAACTTCGCCGTATTTATAGCTATGTACACCGAAGGTACCAGAATCTCTGTCTACACTTCGGGCAATTGGTGGTGCAATTTCTGGACAACAGGTATAGTCATCTAAATCTGTGCTCTTATACGAGCATGATGCGGTAGGAGCTATAGCAAAAGCACGTACCATGTCATTGGCTCTAGCGCATTGAGCTGCTAATCCAATACCTTTTTTTAATTCATTAACAATTTGATCGGCAACAGTTGTGCCACCAGATCTGCATAAAGCATCGCCAAATTCAGCATAGGTTACGTTATTCCTTCGTAAGAAATTCGCGAGTCCAAGGAATCCAAGTCCGACCTGCCTGTCGATGTTTGGGGGTAGATACTCGCCAGAGTCTCCAACGCCTGTCCTCCTATGTAAATTGCACAACTCGGACATACCTGTAAAGATAGCCTCTTGTAACGTGCCGATTTCACAGGCACCAAGATTGATGTGCTGTAAGAGGCAAGTTCCTCGTGAGGGCAGATATACCTCAAGACATACGTTTCCGTAGATTCGTTTTCCGTTGATGTCGTGTCTGATTTTATTGAGCCATATGTCTCCTGATTTGATTCCATATAAAATAGCCTGTTTTACTTCAGCAGATGAGTCCTGCCATTTTCTCGGATCAATATTGACGCACCGTTTGACCCATGGGAGTTCGTGTCTAGGAGTCCTAAGAAAATCAAGGACATCGGCATGGTCAATATCAAGATGAAGAACAACAGCGCCATTTTTATAGACCCCACCTCTTCTAAGTGTTTCATTTAATGTTGAGTAGATTTTACCGAACGATACCGGTCCAGAAGCTGTAAGACCTTTCCCGTTTTCATGTCCTTTCGGTCGGAGTTTAGATAAATGGACAGCAACTCCCGCGCCAAAGCGAAGGCCATGGGAGACATATCTCCATGATGCTTCGATTCCATCTACTCCCTCCATTGAATCTTCAACAACAAACACAGTACAGCTAACAGGCAAACGACCTTCAGGATTATCCATCCAGTTTTGAACTCGGCCTGTCCGAGCAATTACATTTGCAGTCATTAAACTAAATCTTCTAAGTTTGGTGGTTTGTAGTCAGGTCCTTTGAGAACCTTCCCATCTTCACGGTAGACAGGATTACCTTCTTTATCTAACTTTGACATATTACTTTCGTGTACTCTGTGTAATGCTTCATCTAAATTCCATCCCATGTTTTCAGCGTACTGATAACAGACATAGGTTAGATCAGCTAATTCTTTTAAGCAAGCTGATTGATGGTTATGTCCATGCATGAACAGAAAACCTTCAGCTTGTAGAAATTCTTTGAACTCTTCAACAATTAAATTTTTTTGTTTAGTCCGCGGTTCCTTCGCACGTGAGTTCCCAACTCGATACGTCGAACGGAACTCCTTCGCTTGACTCGTTAGAAAAGTCACATGTTGGTCCGGATAGATTCGTACGTCTGACATGTTCTAGTTCATTGGTGAGATAGTGGATAGCTTTTTTAAGATCCTCAATAGGATCATCTTTGTAACCAGCTCTGCAAATATACTTAATAGCATTACCGAGGTGGTAGTTTAGCTCTTGGTCTCGGATAAAATCCCAGACTTCTATGGAACCACGTTTATAATACTGGGGACCATAGGATTGGTTGCTGGCGGTCATAATCGTAGTCTTCGTGTTGTAATATCTTGGCTAAACGTGCATTCATCAAAGCTTCTTTTTCAGATAAACCTCTGTCTTCAAAAGCTTTACGAACTGCTTGCCAAGGTGACTTGGCTTTATCAAGCAGGTCTGCTGCACGTTTCATACCAATCCCAGGGCATCCAGGGTAACCATCAGTTGGGTCTCCAGCTAATGCTTGCATTAAATGCCATCTATCACCATCTTCTTTGGTGATTTCTTGTACATCATCAGTAAGATTCCAAAGAACCCCAGGGATCTGACGCATGTCTTTGTCTGGACTCACAATGATCGTATATTCATCAGGATACTTGGTTGCATCCATTCCGAGAGAATCATCTGCCTCTAATGTATCACGAACTACAGTTCGATATTTTCTATGGCAATGGTTCACCAATCTTTTGTAGCCTAATGGCTTACGTCGATTTCGATGACCCTTGTATCCGTCGAAAATTTCTTTCCTGAAATTCCGAGAACTTGAGAAATATAGGATGAACTCTTCATCCATCATAGCGGTCGTAACTTTCCTTAACTCACGCTCAAAGATCTTAAGACATTGACTGAAATTAGATTGCGCAACAATAACGTCATCTCCAAAATCAATACCTTCTTCAGATGCCTGAGCCGCTTTGTAAGCTAGGAAATCAGTGTCAATTAGTAGCATTTAAAAATCCATCATCATTTCCACTGCTGCCTTAGCTACAAGCTTGGCGTTTGCTGCCTTAGCTTTAGCTACAAGCTTGGCGTTTATTACTTTTAACGCTTCTCGAGCTTTTTCAGTTCGTCGGCGGCATAAATGTGGTAAAATTAATTCAAGGAATTCCTTTAACTCAGATTGTTTAACAACAGACCATTGGTATACAGGCTTACAGTGTTCTCTTTTACGATAGTAAGGTCCACGAAGATGCCCTAAATCAACAGTATTGTGAAATTCTTCAAGAACATCAGCATCAGTCATCATAATTTGAGCTTCATAATAAGGCACACCCTTATAGTAGCTATGCACGTTAATACAACCTTCACCTTCGAAGATTCCAGCAGCCCAGTCAATGGACTTCGGACCAGTTTTTTCCAATGTTTGCATCAGCGGTAATAGGTAAACGTAATTTATAAACTTCACCAGCTTCTAACGCAGAACACTTACAAAGAGCAGCCACCTTCTCACATGATGATGGTGGCGCTCCTAAAACTTGTTCATCGTGAATAAAAGCATAGCGTTCATGTTCAACTTCAAGGGCTTCTAACCACTCATCTGTGATTAGTATCCATCGTTTCGCGATGATCCCCGCTGATCCCTGTAAGAGATAATTGAGGGACTTATGCCGCGAGTCACACAGGATACGACGGTTGTCGAGTCCATAAACATAACCTCTCTTACTAGCCTCGTGTACCGCTTCCAACAGCTTTTTAAGACCTGGAATGGCGTCCATATACGCCTTCCGGATTTCCTTGCCTTTCTTCTTGGCTTCATCCGGGGATAACATTGGGTCATAAGATAGTCCTATTTTGATGTTGCCAGCTCCATATAAGAATGCATATGTAACTGTTTTAACAAGTCGCCTAGAAATGCCAATCTTATCAGCATTTACCTGGTGAATGTCACCATTAAGAAGAATATCTGCATACCTACCGTCATCATGAGGATGAAGATAATGAGCAAACATTCTAAGCTCAATGCCTGCAAGGTCGCTATCTACTAGCTTCCAATCAGGTTTTGTGATAAATAGCTCACGACAATCAGCATCGGAACTAACCTGTGCCAGATTTGGGTGCGCGTGAGCCATGCGGTGCGTTTGAGCACCGATAAAGCAGGAATGGTGAAGCCTGCCATCCTTGACCAACTTCAACCATGCGTTAGTGCCTTGTGACAACATTCCGAGTTTCTTTTGGATAACCAGAATCTCGAGAAATAATAACGCTTCTTTTGTTCCAATCTCCTTGAGCACAGTCTCGTCAATGACGGCTTTACCTGTAGGAGTGAGCTTGTTAGGTTTCCAACCTTGAAAGGTCTTGAACCACCAAGCAATGTGTTCACGGCTACTAGGATTGAAATCCTTAAGTCGCTGCATTTGAGCGTCTTTTATGTAACCTAATCGTTTGTTATCCCGTTTAGGAATAAATATGTTACTAGGCACACACCAGCAAAGCTTCTCAGTGGCCTCTCTAAGCTCCTGTAAGCGGTTTAAAAGGGTGTTCTCTAGCTCCTGAGCCTTTCTTACATTAAGAGGCCATCCTACGGTCTTCTGGGAGGCCATTAGCTCAGCAACCTCATGCTCTAGGATGAGCGGTTCAGGTATTTTTGGAAATGATTCCATAGTTTTACTAAAACAGCGACGTCTTGTTTGCAGTATTCCTGCATTTCTGGTGACCATTCTTGCCAATCGGTGTGCTTGGCAAACTCACCTTTATAACATTTTAACCTGTAGCCATAAGCTTCAAGGCTATGTGACCCACATAAACGTGCTGGCATATAAGGCCATTTACGGGTTAGATCAATGTCTAAAAGGTTTGGATGGAAATACCTGCTCATGATTAAGGTGTCCCAATGGTGAGTTTTGATTTCCTTTAAAAATGGATAGTGCTTTTTCGCTTCCGGTATGTCATAAGCAATACCATTATGTGAAATGATATTAGTTGCACACATTAAAGCACTAAGACCATTAGCTATTGAATGACTGGCAGGCATCGGTAACTCTTTAGGGTTATCCGTATACTTCTCATCATTGTACTCCTCAACAAGACCTGTGTCTAGATCTTGAGTAACGATACAATGCAGCCGTGTGGAATCTATACCATTGGTTTCTATATCAAAAGCTAGGTTTAGGGTTTCTTTTGTTTTGGTGTCCATTGGTAGGTTTTGTCTACAAATTTAGCTTTTTCAACAGCCTCCTTGGTAGGTGGATTCGGTTTCTTAAGTATTTCACTAGAAGTGAATTGATACTTATACCATGGGTGCTCGTAGTGTTGATAGATGTCATTTCTAGTGGTCTCACTAGGATGTACTACCTCATGTTTAGAAATCGGCAGCAGGGTTGAATTCTGGTTCATTGGCAGTCGAAGTTTCATAGAATTTGCATGTGTTTAGATCATACTTAAGATTACAAGCTACACCGAGTTCGCCGGCGTACCGGTTTTTAAGTACTCTGACAACAGTGTCAGTCTTGCCTCGATCCGCCTGCTGGTTTCGTTCAAGTGCGATAATTCCGTCCGACAGTTGTCCAATACTATGGCTGCCTCTAAGCTGCCCAATGTTGACGCGGGCACCTTCTTCGTGCGACTGATCGGAATGTGTTCGTCTAACATGTGATACAAGAAATAGTGAAATGTTTGTCCTCTCGACTAGAGAACGTAAACGGGTCATAGTTTGATCTATCATACGACGTTCATCGCCTTCAAGACCAGACATAAGAATTGAAATGTGATCTAGAAAGATGACCTTGACATCAAGTCCAGTAGCCAGGAATTCGAGTCTATTATATATGATATTTGGATCAAAACTTCCAAACCCATCAAACATAAAAAGATCCCAATTGGCAATACTATTCCTATAGGCGGCGTCAAGTTCTTTTTCTTCATGTTCTCCTATGTGATACGCCTTTTCAAGGGCACATGACATTAATCCAAGAGCTGTTCGTCTATTATTTGCTTCAAGTTCCACGACCCCAACTCGCTCCCCCTGCTGTAGCAAGTGAGTTGCAAGTTGACGGCAGAATGACGTTTTTCCGGAACCAGTGCCCGCAGTAACTGTTGTAAGTTCGCCATACCTGATCCCGTGAAGCTTCTCGTTAAGTCCTTTGAATGGGTAATCATATGCACATGGAGGGTTTGGAGTTGTAATTAAAGTAAGAAGTGACTTGGCATCAACAATACCATCAGGACGGTATGTTTTTGCGTCCCAGATAGCCTTTCGTATTGCTTCCATGTCCCCTTGCTGAAGGGCATCGGAGGCATCTTTATACTTTTCCATCCTTGCAATCTTTGCTTTACCTGGTGGTAAAAGCTCGGCGCATTCCTCTGCGGCGGCAGTACCAGCCTCGTCATTATCAAAGAATAGAACGATTTCATCATAGCCCTGGGTTAATTCAAGTACTTTCTGTAGATCTTTCTTAGCTCCAGCTGCACCATTAGGTACAGACATATGAGGCCAAGTCGGCAGGGCTACAGCACCCGATGCCGCATCTAATTCACCTTCATAGAGGTGTAGTCTTACACCTTTATCGGGGAATAGGTTTTGTCCAAATAACTGGTGATCAGTATTCTTACCGTCCCAGTAGAAGTCTTTGTCTTTAGTTTTTACCTTAGCCGCAACGAGATGACCTTTCTTATCAAAATAGTGAAAGCGTAAGACATCTCCATCTTTGTGTATGCGGTATTTACGGCACACCTCTTCAGATAAACCCCTCTTTTTTAATTTGATGGGGTGTCCTTTCATCATAACTTTACTAGCGTTGGTGCTCGATGATGGTGGCTCTTCTCCAGTTGTGCGAGCATTGCACACGAAGCAATAAGTGTGGCCGTCATCGTACATGCTATTAGCGTCGGACGAGCCACAGTTAAGGCATGGCAAATGGTAGCAGAACTCGGATTCATTTAAGCCAGCTTGTTGGGATTGCATAGTAGGCACACCAAAGGAAGCCGTGTTTATCAGCCCACTTGGCGTATGTGGTTTTCGATCTTTTAGAAATTTTATTATACGGTGCTTGAAATACTAGGCGGATGTCTAGATCGGGATTAGCCCTCTTGACTGCCAACATCTTCCGACGATCAGCAGGTTTGAAGTAACCCTTTGTCTCAAGGAAGACATCCCCAACCCTGAAGTCAGGGATGTATTTGTGCTCGATTACATATGGAAACCATTCGGATTCATACGAATAGTCTACTTTTAACTTATCTAGAAGATCAGCCACCTGTCTTTCAAGGCCGCTTCTCATTAGAAGTCCTCATCCTCCTCTACAGAAGAGGGAGTAGCATCAGATGGATTAGGTTCTGAAACCTTAAACCCTTTAGTGGTACCAAAGAGTTCTGTTGCTTCTTCTGTACTCATATCGCCGTCATCTACGACTCCGGCTCCAGTATTAAGGCTGATAAGTTGTATAGCTTTTAACTTTAAAGAAGTACCTATATCTCCAGTAGGTAGGACATAAGGCTTCTGAAAGAAAGCTAGTTTAACTTTACTCCCACTATAAATAGGAGTCTCTTTATCTGTGATAGCTGTTCCCTCTGTATCAACGATAACAGGAAAATGCTTATCACCATCTTTCCAACTAAAACGTACTTGATATGTACCTGGACGGCTCTCTAGCTCCTCCCAGGGCTCTGGCTTGACTGTAACCCTCTTAGGGTTCTTAGCCTTGCCTCTAGCCCATTCTAGGGCACTCTCGCGTTCAGTCTCTAGTTGGTCAACTGTTTCTTTATCCATGAGTGCTGAGAGCTTATAGCCCCAGTCTCCTGGTTTTAGGACAGCTTGGAACCCTTCTAATACGACTGGTTCCTTAGTGACATGTGTGGTCATTAGCAGAAAAAATAAGTGGAATCATTTACAACCGTAGGATCTAATGTTCCGACGATTGGTGGCGGTTCTGTTGCTTGGATAGTTTCTCCAAAACGTGTAAGCCAGCACTCTCGTGTGAAGATGTCCGTGTAGGCTTCTCGCACAAGCTCATTGAGTGTTCCCATGTCTCCTGCTCTAGCCAGGATTGAATCATGGATGACTGTGAATGGTCCATTAAACTGTTGAAAAGAACAGTGCAGTATTGAAGCATCCAACGAGTGGATGAAATTAGGAGCAGTGCTTGATTGATGACGTTTATAGCATGGTTTCCCACTACCATCGTCCATCTTCACACTAACATTACCCAATAACTGTAACCTGACCTGTTGAAGGTCTCGTTGGTTTCGTTGTTGGTTAACCACAAAGCCAGATGGTGTTACCCATTCAACTTGTGCCGCACCATTTCTGATGTACTCACCAACGTGCTTCTTGATCCAACGCATTACCTGCATTGGTCCAGGAACTATAGCATCCATACTTTGATACACAGCATTGACAACCTCAGTTAGTTCATCCTTTGTAGGATTAACCTTTTGCTCAATGAGAGCTTCCTTAATGTACTGACGTGAACTATCCTTTGTAGCATTGTACGGGATAGTCATAACAGTACGTTTAGTTGTCTTGCGTGTCATCCAAGAATGCATCCTCTTAGGAAGATACTTCTTGGCCTCTTCGGCAACAGCCCTATAAGCATCACATGGCTCGTCATTTGGTATCACGTTGACTAACTTAGCAGTAGACTTATCCTTAGCTAAACCAGCTAGAATCTGTAAACCACTACATGTAGCGTCAACAGCTACCATGAGTCCAGTATGATGGTGGTCTTTTAATATACAGCAATGGTAGTATTCATGACACGCAGCCATGAACTGCCAAGGCTCTTCGGCGACTTCCCATTCAGGAAGACTACCAATAGGATCTAAAGCAACCCTAGTAATTAACTCGGTATTATCATATACCCACTTTAATCGGTCAACAAAAGTATCTTTGTCTAGACCGTATGTTGTAGCTACTTGAAAGGCTAACCATTTAGCAGCTAGTGGTGTTACAGGTGACTCATCAGCAAATCTTATAAGCGATTTACCAAAGTCAGTGTCTTGCGGGGTGAGAAATGCCTGGATAGGGTAGGCCCGACCTCTGTAATCAAAAGACCAACAAAGATAAAAGACATCATCTCTAAACTTATCGGCAGCTTCAAGTTGAATACGAGTACGTACTGATTTCTTAAAGTTTAACCGATCAGCATTATGAGCATCTCTGGTTTCTCTTTTCCACTTCTTAGTCGCCTCTTCATTATCACCTATATCAGGTGGCTTAGGTGGTTTATAAGAAGGTACTATAGGGATAAATTTATCTACCTTTATCTCTTTATCTTTACAGTAGTGTGCCACGTCCAGTACGTGGTTACTGACACGGTACCTCACCTTCTGTAGCTTGTTTAAAAAGCTGATGGGAAGTTCCCCGTGTGTTAGGGTGCATTTAGTGCGCCGTGTGAGCTTGTGCCCATTCATGAGGCGGTTAATGTAGTAGCCACCTGACTTTTCATTAGACCAGTCGTTTGGTTCGACGATCATAGGCCAAGGGATACCGCTGAACAAATCAGCCTGCCTTACAATACTGTCTCTTGTTTTATTGAATAGATCAGTAGGTATAAGTACCTTAGTGGTTTTACGGGATGTGTTACGGTTCGATACTTCAAACCATCCTGTCACATCACATACAACCTTAACACACCAAGCACCTAATTGTCTTATGTGCTCAGGTTTCCATCTATCCCAATGTACATCACAGTGTCCCATAACTGTTTGAGTTGATGTAACTTTCTGTCTTGTACCTGTTGATGAATGGAAATGTGTCTTCCTAATGTAATGCATTAAGCCAGGGTACCATTGCTCATACCAACGGAACTTACATTCTTCCTCTAATGATTTACCTATTACATAGGTTACATTATGAAGAGAATCAGCACCACGTTTGAGACTGAATACCTGATCAAAGATACACTTAAGAGTAATACTTGCAATAGCAAGATCTTCTAAGTTATCTAAATGTTCAGCTACTGCTGTATAACAATAGCCTGATCTACCTTTCTGGATCTTGAGCCTTGTCTCAGCTATCTCATTGATAACGGATGGTAGGCATTCTCTGATTGAGGCTACTCCGTAGACGCTTGCTGACGAGTAGTTTTTCTCCGCTAGCTGCTGCAAGGATTCTTGTAGCTTCTGCTTCCCAAAACTGATCGCTTCCCTCTCCAGTTGGTTCTGGCGGGCTATATCTGAAGGTGTCGCCATAAGCTAAAAACATAGAGTAGTCTTCGTGGTCAAGTGAGTCAACCTCACTTTGAGTTAGTTCAAACGTCATAGCATTTGCATTGTTGTTCGTGTGGAAATTGTTGACAGTATTCCTCATAAGATGTGTAGCAATCCCAATTTGGAATAGAAAAGCATAGTTTAAAAGGATCGTCAGTATCGAGACCTCGATCAACTTTTAATTTACCTAAGGAAGCAAGTACGATTAATAAATCACGCTTACCTTCAGGATCAGTATAAACCTCACCTGAGTAACCGTCAAGTGCGTAACCTTCCTCCTCTAATAATTCAGCTAAGTCAACCGGACTAATCGTAGAAGTTAGGTTCATCATAAACAAGGGTGTCCCTGATTGTATCGTCTGTTAATAATGTGAAGTCAGCGTCATTCTCTACACATTTAAGCATGTAGTTTCTAGCTGCTCTAGGGCTTCTATAAGCTCTCTCCTCAGTCTTACCATTCTGCCAATAGGATCTAATGATACAACAATAAGCAGGTGGTAAGTCCCAAGAGATAGCAGCCTGGAAGCCATCTTCAATGCTAAAGGGTGTGACTACATCCTCAGCATCCCAAGCACTGACTTCATCTATTCTGTTCCCATAAGGATCAGCTCTCTTTTTTCTTTTAGCCATTGTTAAAAGTTCCTTAGTTGATAAGTCTTAGTGCTTGGCCGGTGTTCTTGGAGTTTGACTCCTACACAGGCAGCTGATAAACCTGCACTCAGGATTAAGAGTGCAATAAGTGGGTATTTCCACTCATTTTTGTACATACTTTCTCCTAAGTTTTCTCATGAGTGCTTTCAATCTAACTCTAGCAGAACGCTGCATTCTAGGCTTACGTGTCCACTTAAGAGCTTTATTAGAATGATGTAACCAATTAGGTGTGATAGTACTCATAATTAATACCTAGGAGGAATGTCTTGATAACCTCCATGATGTTCGAGTGTGAGATCACGCTCTTTGATTTCATGGATGTCCTTTAGTGCTACATACTCACCCTCTTCTAATGATTCCTTGATGACTGATAAAAGCCATTCAGTAGGTGAAGCATCAGCCTGGATTACCAAGCTAACGTGATAAGTAGGCATTGTGGTGGTGTCAATCATCGTGGGGTTTTCCAGGTGTCAAGTTGATCTACTAACCAGTCATATTTGTCAGTCATGTTTGTACATTTAGTACATGATAAGGCTGACCATGAAAAGTGATAGATTCGATGCACATGACCACAGTGTGGACACATGACTCGCTTACCATTATTGCCTGCACGAGTGCGTTTAACAATAGGAGCGTAATGTTCTGTAACAGTGTGAGTATTGTCACGCACACTGACATGCCTGTGATGTGTAATCATGGGCGCGATGATGGTGGTTTAATAAGCCTTAGTGTTATTAAGGATAATAAAAATGAGTGTGCTGATGCACACCCATACAATAAACGTAGTCATGGTGCTATTTCTAACACCTTATCATACAACTTTTTTGCTGTACGATTGGTCCATTCAATGGCAATCTTCAGGTCATCCATAGCTTCTGCTAATTCATAATCATGGATCTTCATACGACTCTGGAAATCAGACCAATAAGCATCTCTACTTATTAGTTGAACATCAGGCCGTGGATCAACACGAACAGTTTTAGCTGATGCTGGGATGTTAGGAAGTTCGACTTGCATGGGTTGTTGTTGATTCATAGCAACAGTAGCGGGTTTACGACGCCTTGCACGGCGACGCTTGGGCTTAATTGTTGGTGTGGTTGTCATAAGACATAAGTGAAACAACGGAGGGGTGTGAGACCCTCATGGAAGGAAGCATAGCATCCCTCCAGGAGAATGTCAATAGGCGTTAGCTAATGCGTATTCTTCAGAGAGTTCATTCTCTAGAGTATACACCTTATCACATGCCCAGTGTTCGACAGCCCACCAAACAGCGGCGGTCATGTATGAACTGATCATAGCAGGATCATCATTTAGATCCTCAAATGTTACACCAACTTCATACATTAGATCTTCGATTTCATCATCATACTTATTAAAGAACTCTCGTAACTCATAAGTATATATGAAGCCACTGACCCCACCACTCATACCGTGGCGTTCAATGTCCTTGACTTCATCGATGTCATCAAAGCGCTCTTCGAGTGCGTCGAATAAACGGTTAGTCATAAATACTCCGTGTTGTTTAGAGGGTTGAGTCCCTCATGCTGCCCAATATAACATGGGCAGGAAGAGAGCTTCAATTAGATGAAGTTTGGTAACTGTGCTGCTGTGAAACATGCATCAATTTCCAGGTGTGCATTCTTCTTGCAGTTGTTGTTAACCCACTTACCTAAACTTTGATTAGGATTTAATCTTAAGTTAAGGATAGCTTTACGGCTAACATCACTATAAGAATAGATGTCACCATTCTTTAATTTCACATTGGCCGTGCGATCTGCAAGACTAGTTGCAATTCGTTGGACCCATGATGATTTAGACATGATGATAATTAGCCACTCTCAGTGAGTGGTAAGTGCCGATGATAGGACTTGCACCTACAGTTGTCAACCTTTAACGGGTACGGCTGGATGTTTTCCCGTGGATTACTCCCAGTTGCATCACGACTTATCCACCAACTCTGTGGCTGCATTGCGTGCCTGCTCTGTTAGCTATCGGCATGGTTTAGTTTTCAAGGTTCTGTGGCCCGTGAGCCATGTACACATTATGGCCCGTGAGCCACGTAATGACAACAGGTGCTTAACACTCTGTTGTAATGCCTGGGCAGGGAGTCGAACCCTGCCTGCACCTTCAGGCGGCTACGTCTTCCTCAACAGTGTCAAGGAGTTCCTCAACAATCTGTAACAAAGAGTAACCTTGATCCGCGTAGATCTTGATATCACTACCAAGGCCGTGAGGATCGTCCTCGTATGCTTCGCATATAATCGCGAGCAAGGAATTTGAGGACATCTTCCGAGAAACTTTCATGGTTTCGTGGCGAACATGTATATATCATAGCACATCCCCGGCAACTGTCAACAGATCGATGCAGATTGACTGCTATGACTGAGTCGCATTTCTTAACAGAGTATAAACACTCATCCCCCGGAAGGTACCCACGCGTGACACAAAGCACCCCACGGGGAAAAAACGCACACACCCGCGTTATATAGCACCTTCGCGGGGGTGCATGGGGGGTATTGGCGCGATGCTACAGCGTAATATGACCTTAGAAAATTATGTCAAAATCTAGCGACATGCTTTTTAGCCTCTGTTAATGTGCTATAGAACTCACAGGAGCCCCCGTAACACGCCAGGAAGCGGCTGAAAGTAGTCTTACCACCCTCTAGGTCATACGAATGTATTGTGGCACCTTGTGGGGTCTTCTGGAGCAGTCTTGGCTTTTTCATATTTCTTGAGTATCTTGAGTGCTTTTTCACGGGTTGTACAGTTTTGTGCTTTTCTATTCAGTTTTACTAATTTACGAGGGTTAATCTCAGTGCCTCTGATAATAATCTATAGCTAGTAGCTACGTATACCTGGCCTAGAACGACTGCTAGAGTCGCAATAGACCAGAAGACATAGTAGTAGCGTTGTTTAATCTGTCTTGGTGGGTTTGTGGGTGTGGTCATGTGTTTTTAAAAGCGTGGTCTTCCTATTTGTCTGTAGTAAAAATCATCATCTATATCAGGTTTAATATTACCAGTCAATATATCAATAGTTGTATTAGTCAGATCTAATCCAGCTGAAACAAGGTCACCAGCTAACGGTACTTCACCTACAACACCGCTTAAAGCTGCAATACCTGCTTGAGTCCATCTACCTTGTGCAGAGTATCCAGCAGCCTCTAGGGATGATAATCCTATACCAACTCCAGGAGCTAATTTAGCACCTGATTTAGCTAAAGTTTTAGCAATAGCCTTTTGAAAAACAGGAGTTTGCATAGCTAAACCAATACTACCTCCAACTACATCTCCAGATACTAATCTAGCTGCTGCATCAGCTGCAGAAGTAAACTTACTCAGTCTACCAATACTTCTCATGTTTTTGGTATGTTCTCTTAATCCTTGTTCGTAGAACTCCTGATTGTATTGCGCTTTTATACGTGGATCTTTAATTAATTCTGGATTAGTAGCAGCAGCTATAGTTTCTTCTAGTGGCATACTTCTACTAGGATTTTTTAATTCCTCGCGAAGAAAATAACGGCTAAGTTCGAGAGTATCTTGCTTTTTAATACCACGGTTAATTTTAGGATCTAACGGTTGCCTAAACTCAGGGTCATTAACTCTACCTGAATCATAAAAAGCTTTATCATATAAATGATCAGCATCTAGACCTTGAGCTGCTGCTTTAGCTTTTATCTGAGCATTTTCTTTTATCTGTTCAGCAGTTAAAGAATCGTAACGTACATCTCGTGTTTGTCTAGTTTCTTCTTTTCTTAACTGACTCTCTAATCTAGTACCTGACTTACCAGTTGTAGGGTCTATACGTCTTTGAGAGCCTTGACGTTTAGCTATCCCTCCTGGTTTCTTGAATTTACCTTCATATAAGGTGACATGCTCTCCATCATGTATAAACTCAGTTAAACCTAATTCTCTAGCTCGTTTAGCAGCATGACCACCTTTCCAGGTATAATCAGAGAGATCAGGTAGTGAAGACTGCCTTACACCACCTTCTGGATTTATAGTAGTACGTTCAGGTAGATTACCAGCTCTTTGTGCTTTTTCATATAACTCATCTCTAGCATCAGCAGTTAAAGTACCTGTAGCCAAGTTTCTTAAGCGTTGACCTTTAAAAACTCTAGCTGCTTCTCCGGGAACATCAGTAGCTTCTATCATTTCAGCAAGTATAGCTTCAGCTAAACCTCTTTTCAGAATAGTTCTACTTGTTATCTTTTTTCCCATCCAACGAGCTAAATCGGGATACTTATTAATTATATTAGATCTTATATCAGGATTTCTTTTTAAAAACTCTTGAATAGACATTCCCATATCTATTTTCCAAGCTTTCATTAAATCATTCCATTCAACATCAATACCTGAAGTTGGAAGAGTAGCATATGGTAAAACAGGTTTATCGGCTAGGAAGGCTTGGAACTCTTTCTTCAGTGACATCGTGCTGTACGTAGTAATAGGTGGCATATCCTACTGGTCCTATTATCCTTAATAGTAGTAGAATAAATAATAATTTTTTCATTAATAGTGCATCGAAGCTTCGCCTATATTCGATAAGGAGAGAGGGAATTTGTTGTCTTCCCTCTCAATTTGACCGCTGTTTCCACACACGAGGAGCACCACTTCCCCGTGTGTTAGGGTGCATTTAATAGTACAAATGCCTAAACCCAGGTAGGGACACGTTTTCCTTTGGACTTACCTCGTGCCTCTTTACGCTGAACATGGTTCATTCCAAGTACCATATGATTAGCTTCTGCTTGAGGGTTATCTACCCAAGCTTCTAAGTGATCTAACCATTCTTCATTCTTACGTCTAGCAACCTCGCGAGTTGCTGAGAGAGCTAGGGCATCGGTAAACCATTTGACTCCCTGGGCAAGGGCATCAATTCTGTCGTCATGCTTGACAGCCCCTCGTTCCCTGCACATTCTGGAGAGCTGGTATCCAAGCATATATTGGAATCTAGATTCACTTGCTGCATTAGCATTCGAGTTATAATCCCATTGTATAACCTTGGGATCAATAACCAACCTGTGCTGATTAAACACAGGCTCAAGACTGTCAATAATCCTATCTTCTTTCCTGACATTAGCTCTAGTCTCCTCTATAGAAATGTTTGTTTGTGTCTGTTGACAATGTTTACGGAATAGTTCTGACACCATACCGTCTCCAAAGTTTGATTCAATTAATAAAGTTCCTACTTTATATTTTCTGCAACGCTTTAAAATCTCTAACAATGTATGGTCGCTATAACCGTCTCTAGAGGACCAGACCTCATGTAAGTATATAAAACCATTCAATTGTGATAAGAAGCATGCTGCAGTCTCATCTGAGCCACGTCCAGAGGGATCGACGGAGCATATAGTCTCGGTATAGGGGGTCCATTCTCCTTGAACCTGCATTGGACTATAGAAATAGTCACCAGGAAGGCCGACGCAAGGAAGATCTTTGATAATGTTATTAGGACTCGAACACCATATAATGTTTTCGGGTGCATTCTCGGGGTTAACAGGGGTTACGATAAGGTCAGCAAACTTAAGAGGGAACTTTTCAGCGTCAGATAAGCTGGTGTCCAGCATAAACTGTAGCATAAAGTTAGATCTACCCATCGCTGATTCACGTTCAAGTAGATCATTCTCTCTAAATCTTGTATCTGTTGGCTTCCAAGAAAGCTCATTTTCAACCTCTAAGTCTTTTTCTAGCTGGGGTGCAAGTAAACCATCATACATAGCCACCTTTCGAGGGTACCTAGCTGGCCATACAAAAGGTTTATAGTTTCGTTCTCGTAGTTTATTATAGACGGTGAAAGTAGTCTGAGGAGTACCAAGGAACATGATACGAGAATCAGACTTAGGAGTGAGAATAGACTCACATTCAGTAACCAATTGTAAAAGTTTTTCACGTTGCAGCTCTGTCATAGAGTTGTTTGGTACTTCAACGTCGTCTAGGACCATTAAATCAGCCCTAGATCCAGTTAACTGTCCTGTTATACCAACGGATTTAACAGAAGGTGCCTGGTGTGGCCTAGCTGGACCGACATCAAACGATACTCGGCTCCATCTTTGGTCATCATTTTTAGGTTTAAGGTGGCTTAACCACGGAACCTCTAGGATTAATCTTTGACAGAAGATTGAAAAAGCATCTGCCCGATCTTTAGACGCAGAGACGACCATGATTTTCTTATCATTATCGTTGTAGAGCGTCCAAAGAACAAAAGCCGCAGTAATCCAAGATTTACCAACACCTCTAAAAGCTTGAATTTGGAGTCTCTTTGGCCCATTTTGGATAAATTCTGCGATACACAACTGTGCTCTAGTAGGTTCTGGCAATTCTAAATGCGTCCAAATAGCAGTTAAGAAGAACCGGAAGTCTGTTTTTAGCTGGTCTTCAATATGCATACTCTTGAATTACTTCTAATACTTTGTTCAAATACTCATCAGCACCTCTACACTCCTGTTCAGTCATCTCATGACGTTCACAGCGACTGTAAAGTTCAGTTTTGAGTTTCATTGCTCTAGCCTCCATGTGAGGCTTGTCAAGGGAACCGTTCATCTTTTTAACCGGTTAAAAGTTTTTAATAAGTACCGCGGTAGAGCCACGAATCATCTTCATGTTTATATTCTCTTTCGTTTAGTACTTCGTGTATAATTTCTTTAAGTTCTTTACGTTCCATATCCGTAAAGATTGTCATTTCTTTTACAGGCATGGGTGAGTACTTCACAGGTTCTGTGGGTGCCTCACCGGATATGCGATCTCCAGTCATGCCTTGGGTGTCTATCTTATCCATGATAGTATACGGTCTTCTCTAAAAGGGTCTGGAGGAAAGTTACTTCTAAACCATTCTAACCAGTTCGTACTTCCTTTACTTTGATTACACTCTCTACAGGCAGGAACACAGTTATTAGCATTGTTATGACCTCCACCGCTTCGGGGATTAACATGGTCAATGGTAAGATTGTGTTCATGATGTTTTTGTCCACAGTAAATACATTCATAGTTGTTTGCCTCTTTGATAGCTTGTCGCCACAGTCGCTTTGCTTCGCCTGAGTTCATAGCTAATAGATAGTAATTGTAGTGTTTGAAGGTTGGAAGTACGGGTGTGCTCATAGTTTACCGCGATTTCTGGCTCTGTTTTTAGATGCATCCTCTCTTACTAACGTACCTTGTTTAGTATGTGAGAAGTCTTTGCCTCCTTTACCGTATACTCCGGCTTCACGCCTAGCACGGTTAAGTTCAGCTCGATACTTTTTGTTGATCTTGAGCTTATTCCTCTGTCGTTGAGCAGTGTTTTTCTTAGCTCTGGACAGAGGATTCTTGCGGTAGTTCCTAGCACTCTTCTTCAGTTGTGATGTTGGGAGTTTTTTAGGAGCCATTATCGATGTATAGCATTTTGTACTGCATCAAAATCAACCTTAGGCATTAGATCGGCTAACTTTCCAAGAGGAGAGTCGTCAAAGGCTATACCTGTGATGTCATTTTTAGCTAGCCAATCTGCAGCAGCTTTTAGGTCAGCTGTTGTTGCTTCACCTGATTTGATCCTGGCTAAAAACTCCGTAGTTAAAATGCCGTGAAGCTCATCAAACTGAGATTCAGTAGCACGTTTTGCTTTAGCCTTGATAGTCATTAGGAGTCTTCCTTATAAGCTGTTATTTCAATTGTACCAGTACCGGTACCATTAACTCTAGCAGCAAAATAAACATCATTACCACTGTTAAATGGTAGCTTTATGTTTAGTCTTTCATCTTGTTTGATGTAATGGGTGGTAGAACCTGATGCAGCATTTACATTCCATCGATGATCTTTATCTCTAGAGTATACAGAAATACATCTGTTACCATAAGGGATCACTTGAGTTGTATCGTTGTTCTGCTCAGTATCTAATTGATAATTATCAGTAGGTTCTTTGAAAGCATCAGCGGTTCTTGCAAGGGCTACAGACATGTTTATTTTTCACCAGGGAATAGATTTTTTCTAATAAGTGCCACAGCCTGATCATCCAGGGTGTTTTCTGTGGATGCTACCAGTCCTTCTAGCAGATCAACAATGAGTTGCTTTACTGCTGTGGACTTAATGAATGCGAAAAGGATAGGCTTAATTAATACGATCATTGTTTTAGTAAGTTAGCGTTTGTCAAGTGTGCCACGTGTGGCTTTGTCTGAAAGCTTTCCAGGAGCCTTTGTAACGACAACTGGTTCTACTTTTTTAGTTTTTGTAACTTTAGATTTTTCTGCTGTTTCAGTCATTAGATTGGTTGATTAATGAAGATATAGGAACAACATCTGAACAAAGGTGTTCAAAATCTGATCCTGGACGTATGGTGAAGCCTTTCTGCTGGAGCCCAGCACAATTATTCATTCTGACAAGCTCGTAGTCTAGCCTCATTTTTTCTTCTTGTCTTATGGCTATTTGCCTACACTGATCAATAAGTGACCGGTCTAACGGTACCATGAAGTTTAACTGAACACCCCAGTTCTCACTAATAACATACCCATCATCTGCTTGAGGTTGAGTATCGTTACCCATATAAAATGGCGAGAATGTCATTGTAGGACCATTACACGATAGGTTAGGACCATAATGCTGACGACTAGGGGCTCCATTGTTCTGGAATTGTACAGCTTGATTGGTTACATTTCCTGTCGCTGCTGCCACAGGGTTTGATGTGTTATTAACTTCTGGTTCGCTAGCCCTTACTGCCGGAATCCCCGCTATTGCGAGAAGACCGATAAGGATGTAGTTGTAGCGTTTGTGGTTATGTTTCGAGTGGTATCGATAGTCTGGACGACCCCTGCCGCTCTCGTTACTGTTTCTAGTGTGAATGGGTCTCCTGCTGTGTGTATCTGAAATACTTGGTTCGCATGAGCTATTCCACCAGTTGCAGAGCCATTTGTTGTATCGATCTGAACGTTTTCTCCAGTCCACCTGGAATACGCTCCTCCAAATACTTCTGTTTCTATTGACTCTGTTATAGTCTGAGTGGTTGTGGTCGTTGCCTGCATCGAGCCTTGTGTAAATGCTGGAGTTATTAACTCTGCTTTTACGGATAGAGGTGTTAGAATTATCAGCGGAAGAAGCCATAATAGTTTCATTCTTCTTTCTTTTTATTCATAGGGCAATTAACAGGCGTAGAATTACCTTTATCTTTACTATTAGATGTAGTTAAACCAAATGTTGCCAAGGCTCCTGTAAAAATACTAGCCGGAAACGTTATATCCCCAGACTGACCTTTTGTAATCCATGGTATTTCAACATAATTTAATGTAATTATGGCTCCAGACCATATCACTACGGCTAGTCTGACAAATGTTCCTAGGATTTGGATTTGGTGTTCTTGGTCTTCTGCGGCGTCTTTGAGTTTGCCGAGGAGTCCTTTTTCTTCTTTCGGTTTTCCTTCCATTTATCAACTTTGGATTGTAGTTGTTTCTGAACCTTTTTCTTAATCGGTTCGAATAAAGACTGTGCAACAGTAGTAGTTGCTACAGCCACTACCGCAGTAGTTACAGCTGTGACAACCACTTCTACTGGAGGTACTGGCATCTGTATATCGATGATAGGTATCCTTAAAGTTGGTGTTGCAGGTTGTTCTGTAGTCTCTTCCCCTTCTTCTGCCTGAACGCCCTCAGGACGCTCTAGATCAGCCGGAGGAATGACTATGGGTATATATGACGGAATCTCTGCTTCAGGCACCTTCAGGAGGACCCTGGGTGCCTCATACGCAGGAGGTAGCTCTAAGGCAGGTGCAAGTAGCAGTGGAAGGTCCATATAGTTTCTTATAAATGTTACCTGCATCTACCCAAGCTTGGTATTCAATATAATCAGAATTACCAGGAGCATTTAGAGGGATAATAATAGATTGATTAGTGCCTACATTTTTTTTAACGCAGGCTGGGAATCCTTCACCTGTCTTGGTTAATTTATAAAGTGCCATAATTAAAGCTCCGAAGAAAGTCCAAGTTTATTTGCTGCATCATCAGCAGTAATCCATCCAGATTGACCAGCTGTACCAGTAGGTGAAACACTATAAAAAGCAACCAAGGCAAAATTCTCAGTCCCTTCTATTGCATCAGCATCTTCAGCTATTGGACTTCCTGAGCCGGTACCTACAAATTTCCAATCATCACTACCAGAGTTTGCTTGTACTATTGATGGCAAGTCTCTCATTGATGTTGGGAAAGTTATTAGTGCTCGACAATCAGATGAAGACCACCAAGTAAACGCCATTCCTGGATTACCAGTCCCATCTCTAGTACCATCAAGGACCTGATAGAAATATCTCTGACACCTTTGTAATTCATCACCATACGATCTATGTTCATAGTCAGTGGCAACGCCTGATGTATTATCTATCTCTAATTGAACTCCTGTAAGATACCATGTGGCTGCATTGGTAGCTATTACATGAGTAGAAGAACTAGTAGTGAAATCATTTGTAGACAACCATGATCCAGTGGATGCGGCATCAAAACCGCTCCCGCCTCCCAGATCCCAAGCTATTCTTAAGCCGATTCCGTTTGTAGTTAACCAAGTGCCACTAGTATCACCAGTGAAAGTTATAGTCTTTTTCTCCCAAGTATCTGCAGAAGAAATCGCATAAGTCTGAACATTTGTTCTGTCAAATGCACTATTCCGTATCGCAGTAGCAAAAGTACCTGTCAAACTAGATTTAACCCAGAAAGATAATATAAGGTCCTTTGCTCCAGCAGCACCCCATCCAAGATGTGCTGAATTTAAGCCTTCTATCATTTGCTGTAATAGATACCAGTCAGAAGCACCGGGGCTTGTAGCTGCTAAGGATGTAACTTTGAGACTTTTTATAAATCCTGTTGGACCATCTGCTACTTGTTGGGCTTTAACTTTTGATGTTGCTACTAAATCAAATTTAAAACGATCAGTGACACAGTTTCCATTAGCCACTGGATTCACTTCAGACCCGCCATTTCTTTGATCTATAGCTTGTTCGCCGTTAATTATTAAATTGCGATTACTTAAATTACTAGTAATAGCTACATTACCCCATGATATATCAGTACCATCAGATTTAAGTACTTTACCAGAAGTACCTATAGCTAAAGCTGCTGGATTACCAGAAGAATCTCCATATATAACTTTACCTCTAGCTAATCCTGCCATCTTAGCAAGAGTAACTTGATCATCAGCAATATGTGCTGTATCTATAGACCCATCTGTATAGTGCTCAGAGTTAATAGCATCATCTGCTATCTTAGCTCCTGTTATAGCATCTGCAGCTATTTTAGCTGTAGTTACATTTAAGTCAGCAATATGTGCTGTATCAACACTACCGTCTGTATAATGTTCTGAGTTTATAGCATCATCAGCTATCTTTGCACCTGTAACTGCATCGGCTGCTAGATGTGCTGTATCGATACTACCATCTACATAGTGCTCAGAGTCTATTGAATCATCTGCAATCTTAGCATTTGTAACTGCGTCTGCATTTATCTTAGCAGTTGTCACAGCATTAGAAGCTAGTTTATCTGCAGTTACCTGACTATCAGCTATATGTGCGGTATCTATACTACCGTCTGTGTAGTGTTCTGAATCAATAGCATCGTCAGCAATCAGCGCTGAAGTAATGGCATCGTCAGCTATTAATGCTGAAGTAATGGCATCATCAGCTATTAATGCTGAAGTAATAGCGTCATCCGCTATCAATGCTGAAGTAATAGCATCATCAGCGATTAAAGCTGAAGTAATAGCATCATCTGCTATTAAAGCTGTAGTAATCGCGTCGTCAGCTATCTTTGCACTTGTGATAGCATCATTATCAATAGTCCAAGTTGCTCCTGAACTTGAAACTGTTATATCTCCTTTGTCTCCATCACTAACGCTGCCACCGCCACTACCGGCATTTGCAGCCCATTTAACACCTGTAGCTTCAGAGCTATCAGCTGTAAGGATATAATTATTTGTTCCTACTGCTAAGGCTGTAGGGTCTCCAGATCCATCACCTATTAATATTTCACCTTTACCATCTAAGTCAGAATTCATTACAGCACCAGCTGCATTGACATTCGTTGCATCGGTTACATCAGCACTAGCTTCAATTCCGTTGAGTTTAGTATGGTCAGCATTAGTGAAATCATTAGTTGTTAAACCACCATCTCCTACAGAGTAAGTGGTGTTTGTATCTGTCGGGGTAACCCAACTGTTATCCCCTCTTAAGAAGGTGGAACTTGATGCTGTACCAGTAGCTGAGAGTTCAGCAATACCAACAGCATCATCAGCTAGATGGGCATTATCTATAGATCCATCTGTATAATGCTCAGAGTCTATAGCGTCGTCAGCTATTTTAGCTCCAGTAATTGCGTCTGCAGCTATCTTAGCTGTAGTTACTTGAAGATCTGCTATATGGGCAGTATCAATAGACCCATCTGTATAATGTTCAGAATCTATAGCATCGTTTGCTATCTTAGCTGTAGTTACCTGACTATCTGCTATATGTGCTGTGTCAATAGAAGCATCAGTATAATGTTCTGAGTCTATAGCATCGTCAGCTATCTTGGCTCCAGTGACAGCATCAGCACCTATCTTAGCAGTAGTTACCTGACTGTCGGCAATGTGAGCAGTATCAATGCTGCCATCAACATAATGCTC
>VTLG01008851.1_pt1 | contig 25953 bp, 18 predicted proteins | sample 4694571 | NCBI WGS metagenome assembly VTLG01 (sample SAMN12604809, study PRJNA352737) | marine metagenome | biome: ENVO:00000447; feature: ENVO:00000209|ENVO:00000569|ENVO:01000036; material: ENVO:00002151; isolation source: viral sequences binned using virsorter ...
CCCCAGACCATTTGTTGTATGCGGACCCATAAGTTGTAGTAGTAATTTCTTCTACTATTTCTTGAGTCGTTGTCGTGGTGGAGTTCATTGAACCCTGAGTGAATTTCGGGGTTACTAATTCTGCTCTCACTACTGAGGGTGTCAACAGCATTAAGAGTAATAGCCATTTCTTCATTCTTTTTTCTTTGCCATAGGGCAGTTAACAGGTCCTTTACCTTTATTATTAGCTGTATTGAGCCCAAAGCTCGCTAAAGCACCAGTAAAAATACTAGCAACAAAGGTTATATCGGAACTTCCAGATTTCTTAATAATATTCCCAGGTAGCTCAACGTAATTGAGGGTTATTATAAAACCAGCCCAGACAACTACGCCAAGTCTAACCATAGTAGAAAGGAGGGCTATCTGTTCTTCTTCGAACTCTCCTCGCTTTCCTTTGATTCGGTCAAGGAGATTTCCTTTTCCTTCTTCTTTTTCTTCCATGCATCAACTTTGGATTGGAGTTGTTTCTGAACCTTTTTCTTTATGGGTTCGAATAAGGATTGAGTTACAGTAGTTGTTGCTACTGCTATGACAGCCGTTGTTACAGCCGTTACTACCACCGCTGCTTCCGGTAATGGTGGTTCCGGTTTCTCTTCTGTTTTCTCTTCTTTCTCCACCTCCTCAGGAGCCTCTAGATCAGCCGGAGGTATCACCATAGGCTTATATGATGGTACGAGGGCTTTAGGCTCCTTCAGGTGGATCACAGGTAGGTCTAACGGCTTAGGTAGCCTCGGTGTCGGTAGGATGATCGACATTTAGATCATTAAGAACTTTTAACGCACCTTGTAGTTGATTGATTTTTTGAAATAAATTATCTTTTTGATTGATAACTTTATTATATGCTTCAGCTGTAACTTGTAGTTCAGCTGTTATTTCTTCAATTTTTGTTTGGATGTGTGCCATGGGTGTAATTAAGCAGCTTCTAAGGCTGCGACTTTAGTGGATAGTTCTTGTATTGCTTTAATTAATGGTGAGATAAGTTCAGAATAGCGTAATCCATATCTGATATCACTACCATCTTTCTTCTCACTTACATCTTCTTTAATAAGTGGTGCAAATTGAGTTGTATTCTTACCTAGATCAGTAATAACTGTTTCTATATCTTGAGCAACAAGACCATAGTGAGTTCTTGTTTTACCTTTATGTTTGAAAGATACAGGAGTTAGTTTATTAACAAATGCAAGGCCTAAATCAGTAGCGGTGATAGACTCTTTCTCGTTTCTATCAGATGTTTGAATTGTACCATTAGTTGCGTATACATCATCCCACTTATCACTACTAGTACCTAAATCATATGTATCATTATTCCAAGGTCTGAAATGACCTTCACATCTATTTGTAGTTCCTCTTAAATCTGCTCCATCTACCGATGTTGCAATACGTACACCATTATTGTAATAGATTTCTACGGCTCCGTTTTCAACACCACTTAGAAAATACTCATCACCAGCAGCGTTTAATAATTGTAAACTATTGGTTTGTATTTTTAAATCACCAGTACCTGCATCTACAATTTTAGAGTGAGATCCATCGTGGTAGATTTGTAGATCATTCCCAGCACCAAATTGAACTTTTTTACTATCTGCTAGTAATATATGATCAGCAGCTTGTATATAATCGCTGACGTATAAACGACCAGTAACATCTGCTCCACTACTAGCTGTAGCTAACCTCAAAGTACCATCATAATATAGTTCTGCGGCTCCGCCTGAAGAACCTTTGAAATACGTATGAGAATTACCTTCATCAGTTATCCAAACTGGATTACCTTGTAAAAGTAGATCTGAGGTTCCAGATTTTATAATTGTTACATGATTATTAACTGCATCAATGTAATTATTCGTTCCATCGTGGTAGATCTGTAGATCTTGATCAGTACCTAATCCTATTTTATTACTATCATTAGCCAGCAGTCCCCAGGTTCCGTTACCTGTCTGAACATATCCGGTAACATGAACGCCACCTGAAGTTGTCTCAAACTTCTTACTGTTATCGTAATAGAGCTTAACAGCCCCATTCGCATCACACCATATTGCATTTTCTTCTCCACCAGTATTAAATTCAAGACTATTATCAGATCTTATTCTTAAATCACCTGTACCATCTTGGTGAATAATCGAATCTGATCCATCATGGTAGATCTGTAAATCATCTCCAATACCCCAATATGATTTTTCATTATCTCCAAGATAGAAAGCATCAGCCCAACAATTTCCAGTAATAGTAACACCATTACTCGCTGTCTCCAACTTTGTATTACCGTTATGTGCTAAGTAAACAGCTCCATCTGCATCTGCAGATATCATCATTTCAGATGCATCTTCATTCCTAAGACGGAAAGAAGCGGTTTGTATTCTTAAGTCTCCAGTACCTGCTTCTTTGATGACAGAGTTAGATCCATCATGAAATATTTCTAAATCATTACCTGTACCTATAACAATCTTTTCATTGTCTTGTAAGTCAGACGCAGGAGTTTTAAGACCTGAATCTGATATTTGTGTTAATGCCATTTATGCTGCCTCCAGTGCTGCTACTTTGGTTTCCAATGTTTCAATCTTAGTCATTGCTGCCTGTAAGGCTTGTACGACATCAGGGAAGATACGAGCTTGTGTAACTGTTTGGAATATTGGTTTGCCGTTTTCATCAACAGCATCTTTAGTACCACGAACAGCTTCAGGGAATACTTGTTGAAGTTCATCAGCAATCCAACCTAGACAATTAGTTTTAGGTTTGTCTCCTATTAATTCTTTAGTATCATCATTTGAAAGTTCATCATACAGTTTTACTGGTATTTGTTTAATTTTATCCCAACCACCAGTATATGTTCTGAAATTAGTTTTTATTCTTCTATCAGAAGTATTGTAGAATGCTCCTAAATCTGATCCACCGGAACCTGATTCAATACCACTTCTGTTGTAACCACCAACCTGAAATAGAATAATATTTTGAGCAGCATCCGTATCAACACCACCACCATTTTTATTTATTTCGTAGCAGTTAGTAGATTGTCCAGCAGCAGCAACAGAGTTAAAGATACGTGCAGCACTATCTAAAGTATAACCTGTGTGGGTTCCAACCGTAATTTGAATTTTATTATCAGTATGTTGATACGCAATACGTCCAACATCTGTATCATCTGTATCACCTAAATAAATATTAGAGGATGAACTAGTACCTGCAATTATTGATAATCCTCTATCACTAGTACCTTCAATTACTAAATCATCTCCGGCTGTACTGGCAGTTGTGTTACCACCTATACGACATCCGACAGAAGTAGTTTCAAACGTCTTAACGTTATCGTAATAGAGTTCTACGGATCCATCATCGTTACATACGATAGATTCTTCACCATATTTAGCTTGAAGACGAATATCATTAGGACTGCCGCTAGCATTACCTAAATAAAGAATACCTGTATAATTACGAACCCAGCTATGGGTTCCATCATGGAAGAGTTGTAGATCATTACTAAAACCTAATGTTATCTTATCATTATCATTAGCCCATAGATCACCATAAAAAGAAACTCCACCACTATTAGTTGCTAGACGCTTGGTATTATCGTGATAGAGTTCTACGGCTCCGTCATCAATAATTTTTAAACCTACTTCACTTCCAGCAGCATCAGTGAAATAAGTTAAATCACCTCCTTTATCAACAGCTATTCTACCTACAGCAGTACCAGCTGCTTTAAAATCAATACCTGTAGCAAAGTTATCATCAGCTGTACCAGTACTTAAAGTTTCAATTTCTAATGCTGGATGATCTCCAGTGGTATTAGTAACTGTTCTATCTACAAAAGCCTTACCAGTGACTTGTATACCATCTGCAGTTGTCTCAAACCTTTTACCGTCATTATGATAAAGTTCTACAGCTCCATCATCTACTATTTTTAAGAAGACTTCATTTGCTCCTACGTCAGTGAAATATATAGTGTTATCACATTGGATATATAAATCATTAGAAGCATGAGTATGTCTTATGATTGAAGCAGAACCATCATGTAAGATTTGTAAATCATTACCATTACCAAATCTTAACTGAGTATCATCTGGTATATCTATCTCATCACCTTCACCTTGAATAGTTAAAGCAGTTGAACCATTTGTCTGGAACTTCATTGTAGCGGTAGTACCACTAGCCCGAGCATTAAAAATCACACCTTCATCTGCTGCACCAGCAGCTTCAGTTAATATTGCTAATCCTCTTGCTCCTGAACCTCCTGATCCAGAAAATATTGCTTGTGTAGTATTGCTTCCAGCATCTACAGAGACTGAACCACTGATACTGATTCCACCTGAAGTTGTCTCAAACTTCTTAGTGTTGTCGTAATAGAGTTCTACGGCTCCATCGTTGACAGCTTTTACCATCCATTCGCCAGAAGCATAAGTCCCTTTAATAAGACCTATTTCTGTACTCCCGCTTTCTAGATATAAACCTCCAGTAGTATTATTTATATATGACCTGGTGCCATCATGGTAGAGCTGAAGATCATTACCAGTACCAATTTTTATATTACAACTATCTGCTAATTGTAAATGACTATCTAATACTTCTATATGTTCAGCACCAACTGCATCATCTGCAATCTTTGTACCATCTACTGCGTCAGCAGCAATCTTAGCAGTCGTAACACAACCACTTTGTAAGATATCTGCATCTACTGTATTATCACTAGGTGTACCAATTGAAACGGTATCCCCTAAGACAACTACGAAATAATCAGATCCAGAAGCTGGTGCATTAGACAATTTAAGTGTATTGCTACTTATAGCAAAACCTTCACTAGGTGTACTTGTACCAGCATTAGGTTTCTGTATAACACCGTTGATACTTACTATAGTTGACTGAGCATCTGTTGCTGCAGTAGACATAGTAAAGTCTGTCCTAGAACCATCGAATGCTTCAGATAGTGTTACTATATGTGAAGAAGATGATTGAGCTACGTCATCCCAAGCAGAAGTAGTAGCATTATACACCTTCATCTTGTTAGTAGATGTATCCCAATATAAGTCTCCAGCATCATTACTAGATCCTGGTGCAGATGAAGCTACACGATACCTAGCATTAAAGTCGTTAATATCATCAGATAGTTGTTTAATATCATCTTCTTTACCTAATATTTTATGGTAGTTATAGGTTTGACTTGAGCCTGTAGAGCTTACCATTAAGCCTACACCTGCAGCTAAAGTCTCACTATAAAGACTAGAAGGTGCTCCGTTAATAGTTACAGTAGAACCTCCTGCAGTTCTACCTGTAGTACTAACACCAGATCCATTAAATACTACACCACCTGCATCGGAAATAGATATAACTACTCCAGCAACTGGTTGTGTATTAGGGAATAGTATTTCTGTAGCTACAACTTCAAATCCACCAAATGGTAGTAGCTGTGCTTCTACATAATCAACAACAGCTCCTGAAGTTGGTATCTTAGAATCATCATTAGTTATAGTTGTTTGAGATGCTTTATTCTCACAAATACTATTGATTTCGGCATTTGTAGCACTTAAGGCTGTGCTATCTGCAAGTACTGAAGCAGTAACTCCTTGCATACCAGCAAGTACTTTTAATTCAGAATCTGCTATCTTTGCAGTTGTTACTGCGTTGTCTGCTATCTTAGCAGTGATAACTGAATCATTTGTTAGTTTATCGTGATTGACTGCGCCGTTTACTATCTTAGCATTAGTTACAGCATTATCAACAATTTTAGCTTCACTAACAGAGTTGGCAGCTAATTTAACTTCTGTAACATTAGCATCAGCTATTTTAGGAGTAGTAACGTTTGCATTTAAAATCTTAGCTGTTGTTACACTATCACTAGCTAATTTAGCAGAGTCAACAGCAAGAGCTGCTATTTTAGCAGTCGTTATATGCGCGTCTGTAATCTTAGCTGTAGTAATAGCATTATCAGCTATTTTAGGTGTTGTTACTCCAGTAGCTGTAAGTTTATCTGTTGTTACAGCAGAGTTAGCTAGTTTAGCAGTAGTGACTTGTGCATCAGCAATGTGAGCAGTATCTATTGATCCATCAACATAATGTTCAGAATCAATTTGATCATCAGCTATCTTAGCATTTGTAACTGAATCATTAGCTAATTCTGAAGTACCAACTGCAGCTGCTGCTATTTTAGCTGCATTTACAGAGTCTGTTGCTAGTTGTGTATCGGTAATAGTAGCGTTAGCTATCTTCACACCAGTTACAGCACCAGTTTGTAAGGTAGCTGTATCAATGGTGGCGTTTTGGATCATTGTTGAAGTGATCGTTCCAGTATCACCAGTCGTTACTACCGTACCTGTAACGTTAGGTAGAGTAATAGTACGATCAGCTGTAGGATCAGCTACTGCTAATCGTGTCTCATAAGCATCTTCTGTAGCACCTTCGAAGACAATACCCATGCCCTTACCCATCTCGATGTCACCTTGCATCTGGGCAGTACCTAGGGTACTCATGGCGTTGTTATCGACTTCTTGTGCTACATATAAAATTTGGTCAAAGTTATCGTTTAAATCTTCGGCTTTAATTGCTGAACCAGCAAAGAAAGTACCCTTCTTCGCATCATTATTAGTATTCCTAAAAATGATTATAGTGTCTCCACTTGATGGAGCTGTAGCAAATCTAATTGTTGTAGCGTTGGCAAAAGAATATGCAGTTGTAGCTTGTGTAGCGGCGTTCAATTTAACTTGAACATCCGTCTTATCTAAATATGGAAATGTAAAGGCATAGTCCGTAGTCGAACCATTACCTGTATATGTATGTTGTGTAACAGCCATTTACGCTATATATAAAGTGAAAAGGTGGATTTACTTAGATATAAGATTTTTAATATCATCCGCTTCCTTCATCAACTCTTTAGCACCTCTGTAATCCCCTGTTCTACGTCTATCATGTCCAAGTTGAGTTGTTTTATGGAGTAATTCAAGTTGTTGTGCTTGACCACCGAACTGTGGATCTTGTAGTAATAAGGCCCAAGCATTCTGCTTAGCATTATGGAATAGTGCTCTTAAAGGAGGACCATGTAATGTTTGATTACCTACATAGTGATCACCACTTCTATGATCTTTCTCCATAGTTAAGATAGAATTGATCATTTCAGGAGTATAGAATTCAGTAAGTTGAGCTTCTAAATTCTGTTGACCCATATAGAATTGATATCTTGATTTAATATCAGGGAAATGTTCTAAACCTTCTCCATTAGGGCCTGTATTAAAGGTTTGTTTCAAACTCATACCACTTCTAAATAGAAGTTCTCTAGTTTGATTAGTAGAAGGATTGAGATTAAACGGTAATAATGCATTAGTGAAACGAACAAGTGGGTTCCAATCTCTAATTCTTTCACCATTTAAAATGTCATATTTATATGGTAGTATACCATCTTTAGTTACTATATCAGCCCAAAGGTTTCTATTACCTATACTTTGCCAGAAACCAGTTTCAAGTTCTCTCATACCAGGGTAGAGTAACTTACCGATTTCATTTCTCATACCAGATAAAGGTATTTGATTATTAACAAAGTTAGCAGCAACTCTTGGTGCATCGTTACCTTGACTTGTGAGTAGATCTTGAACTTGTAGTAATCCAGCTAAGAATGTTTTATTAGTAACATTTTGAGCTACAAGGAAACTTAGTTTACTGAAATGATTTGAAGCCCATTCATCACCCATTACCTTCTGTGCATCAACTGTATCAGCAACCATGCTGAATAAAGTATTGAATGGTTCTAAAGCTTCATAACTAACGTAAGTATCACCAATCTTAATAGATCTAGGTTGCCAACCGTTTTGAATCCAAGTATCTCTTAGTCCTCTATCAGGAGGTCCATTACCTGTTATCCGTCCATCGAGGGCCATCCAAGACGCTGTACCTATGAAACCAGCACCAATAGCTGTACGACCACGTGCTGTGGCTTTAGCTATCTCTAAATCCATAGGACTCTTAATACCATACTTAATCATGTCTGGGTCGTCCCAGTTTTTACCCATGATATCAGCATGTTCTTTGATGAATTTATTAAGAATTGGAGTATATTTACCAGTCATTCTGAGGGCATTGACACCTGTCCTAGCAAATAGGAAGAAAGGTCTTATAAATGGAAGTCTATCAACATAATCATCGAAACCTTTTGCCCATCCTGTTAACTCTTCAGTAAGCTTAGCTTCATCAGCTGCGAAAATAGCCATTTCATCAGTTATCTTACCATCTGCAGAGAAGACTTTATCTTCAAATCTAGTCTCAGCTTCTTTAACTAAACGTTGCATATCAGCATCTGAGATAACAGCAAGATCTTGACCTTCTCTCATCTTTAATTCAGTCCAGACATCATCGAAAGCTAACTGTCTTTGTCTTCCTCTAGCAATGATTTGACTAAAGTAAGTATCAATCGCTCTCATAGTCCGTGGACCATAGTTAAAGACTGGCATCTTATTGATTTCACGGAGCGTGTTAGCAATATTCATTGATGCTTGTTCACCTAATGTACCGTGTTGATCAAAGTAAGAACGCATAGCTTCCCATTCTTGATCCTTTCTATTCTGTACGTAACCTCTCCATCCATCATCTTTCATACTATAGGATTGGAAATCAGCAATAGCTTTACGCCACGCTTCTGCCCTAGCATCAATCATAGCACCTATAGTTTGAGCAGCTCCTCTGAAAACTCTACCATTAGGATCACCTAACGCACCTATCATAGTTGCAACAGGCCTAGCAGCTGTTTGTATTCCAGTACCAATTAAGGCTCTCATTGGAGTCTTAGGACCAGATAGCATACTATTAATTCCCATTGTTTGGAGTTCATTGATGATAGCACCACGTTCGTATTTACTTTTATTAGTAAATCCAGTGCCATGCAATTTATTCCTGAAGAATGCGTGGAAATCTTTCCAAGACTGTTTATTACCATTACTAGTAGCAGTGAAGTGTAGGAATGTTTCTAATAGATCATCGTCTACATCACCTTTAAGAAGTTGTTTAAATGTAGCAATCTCTTCTGTTGCAGCATTAGAGGCTTTACCACGTAAATCAGCTTCTTCTATAGTATCTTTTAATTTACCACCTGCATTATGCTTTCTTAATTCAAAGCTTGATAACATACTAGTTTCTTTACGAAGTCTAGCGATACCAGCATAACGTGCTAAAATACTATCTAATAAACTACCGTTTGCTGCTACGTCTACTTGATCCTGAACACTTAAAGCAGCTTTAGCTAAGTCCCTTGTTTCATAGAGTAATTGACCTAAGATAGTATCAGTTGCAACAAGTTGTGCTTTATTTAATGAACCTATACCTTCAATAACAGTAGGTTTTCCAGCGTCTTTGGCTTTGATATATTTTAAGATATCTTCTTGTGGAATATCCATTAAACGACTATGACCTGATTCATTAACAAATTGAATAAGATCACTAGTAGAATCAGCTAGATCTTTAGCAATAACATCAGGCATTGCTTGTCCATATAATTTCTCATATGCAGGGTCTGCAATTAAAGTTCTAGCTAATGCATTACGTTCTTCAGTTAATATACCAGGAGCGGAATACTCTGCTCTTCTAATTGTTGCTTCTGTTACTGTACCTCTTGGAGACCCATACTTTTGATTTGCATCATTGCGGATCTCAATCATATCTCTAACCCCTTTAACAGGGTTTGTAGAGCTACTTAAAGCTTGGTTATCAGTAACATCACCAAGTTTATAATAAGCTGGGTTTTCTCTTGGACCAGCTCCTGTTGCTAAATCATATTCAAGTTGCTCTTGTGCTAAGTCTCTATTAGCATCTAACTGTCTCTCAGCTCTGAGATCCATATTACGTTCTGGACCCCAATCTAATCCGTTTTTATCAGCGAATTTCTGCATTAAGCCTTTTCGCTGTTCATCGTTAATAAGATTTTCCCAAGGCTTAGTTTTACGCCATGCCTTAATATCACCTTCTACTTCACCTTTGTTCTTTAACTTTCTAAACATACTACGTTCAAATGCTGCTTTAGCATTCTTTTCAATCCAAAATGTTTTAGAAGCATAGTCTATATCAGCAGAAGAACTGATAGCTTTTTTAAGCGGATCAATATCTTTAGTGATCGTCTTAGCAGCTTTTCTAGCAGCTTGAGAAGTTTCACGAGCAAACCAGCCAGCACCTTCAATGGCTGTATCAAACAAACCACCAATACCTAAACCTTCACCTATATTATATACTGAACGCATAGCTGGTGACATATCCTCATTGGTGGCAATGGGATTAAGAACTGAAGCCCAGTTAGGTTTAATATTAATTAAACTTCTAGCTAAGTTCTGTTCTTGAGATTGGTTACTAATAGCATCGTAGACACCACCTTGCACTGCACTTAATCCTGCACGTCCAAGTTTAGTAGCTCTAGCAGTGGTAGCAAGTCCTTTAAGACCTTTTACACTCCATAAGACTTTACCAGTACCTACAAGGCCGCCAGTCATTTCAATACCAGTACGGATAAACCCACCCCAAACTGTTTTGGTAATAGGTTTCTCTGTAATTAACCACGGTGCTTCATATTTATAAGGGTTATCTGGATCATCAGATTGATAGAATTTCTTATCTAATAATTTAGGTAAAGATCCTACACTATTATAAATATCAACAACACCTCCAACTACAGCATTGGTTAATTCTTCTTCTGTTTCTCCAACTTTTCTATCTTTGTTGGTATCTTTAAAAGCGGCTCGTCCCGCGCCTCGACCTGAAGCAGGTTGGATTGGTTGGGTTGATTGCTGTAGTTCTTGTTCTTGTTGTAGTTGAGCTTCCTTTTGTAGCTCTTCTTGTTCTTTAACTTCTTGTTCTCGACCTTGAGCCCCTTTAAGGACTCGATTGAATAGCTTATCGCCATCATTCATGTAAGAATCTGTCATTAGTTATACCACAGCTAAATCAGTAAATCTAAACCAACCTATATTGAAACCTTGTTCAGCTAGTAAAGCATACTTACTTTGTATTTCTGGTGGTAATTGAGAAACTGGTGGGCCACTACCTACTTGACCATTTGCAGGTAGAACTTCGTTACCAGTAGGAGTAGGAATAGTCCAGACTGAAGTTGCTTCGATTGATTTATTAAACATAATATTATTTTGAAGAGATTCTGTTACAGGAGTTTCCCAAGTAGTCCATCCTTTATTAACAGCATCTTCAAAGTCATTTGCATCTAAATTACTCCAAGCAAGCCTAGCTGCACTTCTACGACTTAATATCTCTCTAACACCCATAACTGTCATTTCTTCATCCCAAACACCAAAACCTTCTTCCCAAGATACTGGCTTACTACTACCGTCAACACCTCTAACAGCACCGAGTTTCTTATCACCCATCTGTTCTACATCTTTGATATGTGTAGAAGTAGCTTTGTTGACATAATGTATACCATTAATCTCATCATCAGTTTTCTTAGATTGCTGAAGAATAGCTCTCCGAGTCTTACTTAAACAAGGTTTATGGTTAATTAAATGACTTAGTTCAGGTGAAATACATTGACTTAATGCTCTGGCTCCAGGCCGTTTTAAAACTGGTAAGTCATCAGCTTCTCTTAATCTATCGATAATATCATCATAAGATAAGTGCTTATATGCGGCATGTATTTGTTGTATAATGTTTGGCATTTCTTCGCCAGCCACCATGTTCTCAACTTTTGTGTGAACTTCAGCTGGTATAAAACCAGGCCTATCGATAACTGTAGGGTCCTCTAAGGCTTGTACTCTTAGTTTAGTACCTAATTTATCATATGAATCTCTATCAGTGTATGTAGCCCATCCTGCGCCCTGTGCAGCAGCACGGATAACCTCACCATTCTTACGATTCAAATCCCAATAACTACCTTCTTTATCTGCAAGTATCTCTTCCTGTAATTCTCCAGTAACTTTTGAATAGATAGTTGCTGCATCAGTACCGTAGACCCCTGTTTTAAACGCTTCTTTAACACGCTTTCTCCAGATAGTCATGGTATCAGCTGACATCATGTGTACATCAGGATCCCATTGATCGTCTCCTAATACCTGTCCATGATACTTTTTAGCTACAGCACCTTTAATAACTTTTTCATATGTAGTTACTTCTTTAGTGTTGATACCTAATTTCTCATTTGTTTTATCTTTCCAAGCTTTAATAAGTTCTTTAGAATAACGCCCACTGTATAAAGCAATTGATGGTATACCACTGCTAGAATTATTATACATAGCTGTGAGTTCTGCATTACCATCTTGATCTCGAACCATTTCTCGGGTTCTGTAATTAGTAACCCATTCAGGAACTTTATAGCTTTGAGCTAAGTATTGGTCAGATACCTTTTTTAAATCAAATTCAGTAGGAGCTCTACCTGTTTCATGGAAGGATCGTTCAACACTCCTCCTCATTGTCATATCAAACTCTTTTTCAGCATTATCTTTTGCAGTCCATTCAGCTTTAACTCGCTTATCTACAGCTGCTTTAAGAGTTTGCATTTCATTATAGTACACATCACCCCAATATCTCAGAGGCCCTTTATCACCTAATTGGAATTGATGGTTCTCTAAATCCTCATACATTGCTAAAGTAAAACGTCCGTCTTCTGCTAATCTATTTAGAGTAGCGAAAGTACGTCGTCTTGCTTTACCCATTTCTTTTGGATCAAAACCAGCTGTTATTTTAATATGATCTTCAATACCTTTACCAACATTCTTTCCACCCCAGCCATAAATTTTACCCAAAAGTTTATCATCAAATACTTTATTCTCTCTTCTTACATAAGCTTTCTTATCACGATCAGCTTGTTGAATTAATAACTGTTCGTCATGTTTCTGCATATGTGGTCTAAGATGGGCTGCTAAAAATGCATTATCATACCCAGTACCACTTTCACCTACACCTTTGAATTTCTCAAGGAATCTAGCATTAATATTCCTAAGAATAACTCTAGCTTCAGATGAATAAATACCATTAGGATCTTGTTCAATATCTGCCCAACTTAAACCATTTGCTTCTTTGATAGGTGTTAACCTCATTTCATTGAAGAACTCAGGATAAGCTTGGACACCAGCGATACCCATTGCATACTCTTGAGCGCCAAGCATAGCTCGACCACTAAGACCTAAAATAGAATTAAGTTCTTCAGGAGAAGCACCAGCGTCAGTTAAACGCTTCTTAACTCTATTCAGTGCAGCATCGTTAAAGTCAATGTTCTGACTTTGGAATTGTAATAATTTTAATTCTTCAGGAGTTAATCCCCATCTTGTAGCAATTTCAGTACCATAAGCAACAAGTTGTCTACCTCTTTGCTCATTAGCTGTATTAAGATATCCTAAAGCTGTCTTTGAAAGACTAGCTAATTGTTGCATTGTACTGCCACGTGCAGCACGTCCTTTTTCTCTTAATTTATGCTCTAGATGATAAGCTCCACCTTCTGAATAATCGTCTATTCGTGTTTTATAATGCTGCATTTCAGCATCACGATAGGCTTCAGCAAATTCAGTAGTTAAATCAAATCTATCTTCCCTCAATGAGGCTTCAAGAGCTTGGGTTTCTTTTAAGGATTGAGCGTACTCATTTCTATTTTTTAATTCTTGAGCCGCCGTACGCTCCATGTTTCGTAAAACATCGTCTGTTTCTTTTTGAATTTTCCAGACTTCTGACGGTACTTTTATGGGATCAAACCCTTTTCGCTGGACTTGTCCGCGAAACGTTAAATCTCTCATTTGTTTATGTTATTGTTTAAAAGAACATGGAACCTAATCCAGCTGCTATACCTAAAGGTGTAGCCATACCTACCATTCCTAATGAACTTAAGCCACCAGCAACAGCAAATCCTGTGGAAACACCACCTAAAACTGAAGACATGCCAGAGGCGAAAGCGCTACCACCAGAACTAACTTGACGTGACATAGCACCTTTTATTGGTTCAGGAGGTAGTTCTGGTTTGAGATGGTCTTGCCATACAAGATCAGGTAAATCAAGTGGTTTAGGAGCATACTCCATTCTATTTGCTGAAGGGTCTAGTAAACGCCTAGCTTCGACTTCTAAATCAGCTTGGAATTTACTTCTCACCATATCTTGTTTAGAGAATAATGATGATTTTATAGCACTTTCAAGTTGTGCTTGTAGTATATCTTGGTTAGCTCTAAATCTATGACCAACATTTTTAACATCCCAATCAATTTTTTTCGTTCCTAACCCAGCTTTAGTTTGGGCATTCTCTAAATTACGTGCAATATCACGTGTCTTTAAATCAGTTTGATCAGCTGCATGAGATATTTGTTGTTTAATTTTATCTAAATCTAACTCACTTTTTCTATCACTTAATGATAAATCTCTATTAGCTTCATCAACTTGCATCTTAGCTTTAGATATATTATCCAAAGTATTAAAATCAATTTTCTTTTTTGCTACTTCAGCTCTCGCTTCTGTATTCAAAGCTTGAATTTTATTCTGCCTAGCCTTAGCTTCTGCAGCACTTTTACCTCGTATAATATTCTCAACAGTATATGCATTCTGCCTACCAAGTTGTGCTAGTACCATTTGAATAGCTTTACCTTGAGACCTACCTGATTGAGTTAATGAGGCATTTCCTAGTTGATTTAAAGCTTTGATATTAGCTTCAGTTGTATTAAAAGCTGCTTTATATTTAGTATCACTTATACTTCTACGAATAACATCATTCTCATACTCTGCTCTAGACTTTGCACCGCCTTGAGTAAGTTCAACATCAAGTCTATTAAATTTATTCTGAGCTTCTTTAGCTTGTAATCCTTGAACAATTGATGCACGATTATAATTAGTTTTACCTTGTTTATCAATCATACCTAATTGAACGCCAGCAGTAGACATTCTTGATTGATCTAAGAATTGTTGTAATCTTTGATTTTCTGATAACTGTGCAACATCTAATTGACCTTTAGTGTCATGTAAACCAAGCTGTATTGAAGCTTGATCGAAACCTTTACCACCCACAGCTTCAAAAAGATCTTGAACTAATTTTTGATTCTCAAAAGCTGTGTTGATGAATTGTTCGTTTAAAACTTCAGTTTCTCTATCTAAGCCAGCAGTAAGAGCTTCTTCATTGAATGCTTTTTGCCTTCCCGCTTCCTTCTCAGACTTGCGATACATCCGCATAGACTGTTCAAACTGCCAGTCCTGCTGATTTTTACCATGCTCCCATTGTAAATTAGAAGTTTCTTCTTGCCAAGCTTTGTTTATCTCATCATTATTCTTCTGAATCTCAAGTCCTTGAACACCATGATTATAAGTTCTCCACATCTGACCACGTTCTTGGCCAGTAGCTGGATCGATTGATTCATCCCAATCGAACTTATACATCTTTTTATCATATTGATATTGCTTCTCGACTTGTTCATTCTGAAGTCTTACTGCTTCTTGGTTACCACTGTTACTACTCCTACTTCGACCCATTAGTTATACTCCTATTTTTAATAGTTTTAGTAATGACGGAATACTCATGATCCCATTTAAGTTTTTTGGCTAAGCCCTTACGGACCGTAGCTTCTATAAATGCGCACCCATATTGAGCGCCAAAGTCTTCAAGAGTATAAATGAAATCCTTCCATAACTCATAGTCATGTCCAGATTTACTTGCAAATGCTACTATATTTAGACTTTTCTTTTGTGGATTATAGCAAAATTCTGTAACACCTGCACAGAAAATTTTTTTCTTATCAATACCTACCCACAAAACTTGATCTCCGTTCATAAGATTTACAAGAATATCTTTGGAACTTGATTCATATTGTTGTTGAGATAAAGATTTATCTAATAAATTTTTTACCTCAGGCCAAATATATGGTAAATCTTTAGGTGGTATGAGACACAAGTTAGGGGTGGTCATTAGGCTCGTTGGTAGAATCGTGGTGAATAGTAACCTTCCCACATCATTGAGTTTAAAGATACAGGGAATGGTGTATCACTATACACTCGTAAACTAAAATTAGTACTTTTTTGATGTATAGCTACGGTATGTGTAGCTTGGTTAGATAAAGGTACATCATTAGCTAAGCTATAGTTAGCCATGATGGTAGGTTTAATATCTGTATAATCAGCAGCACCTTTGATTTTCAATTTAAAACCAACAACACCAGATAAACCTGTTGAAAATTTCATTCTAGAAATAGTTAGTGTTGCAGTATAATCTGATTGAGTTCCTTGCTGATCTAATTTAAAATAAGTTTTAGGTATTTCTATATCATAAGTATATTTATAACCTACAATTACTCGCGCAGCTACTGATGATAAATCTTTCTCTGCTATAGAAAAATAACTTCCTGTATCATCTGATCCTGCAGTAGGGTTTGATGTAAATCCAGATTCAACAAAAGTTGGGTTAGTTAAAGCAGCAGGATCACTTCCTACAACTAATAACGGAGATAACCCTGAATCATTTGTAAATGGTATGTAACATTTAGTACCGTTTAAAACTGTACATGTAGCAGCTGCACCACTACCGCCACCTCCTGAGAAGGCGACTGTAGCTCCTTCAGTGAACCCACTACCTGAAGCAGTTAAAGTTACACCTGTAACAGCTCCACCTGCTACAGTAGCTGTTGCTGTGGCTCCTGAGCCTTCGCCTGCTTGTACAGGAGTTATTGTAACGGTAGGTGCTGAAGTATATCCAGTACCTCCAGCTGTTACAGTAAAATCATCTACACCTTTAAATTTCACACTAGTAGCAGTTTCGTATAAATCCACACATGGATTCATTTTCTGCCCTTCAGAATTTACAAGAATAGTTTCTTCAGGTGTTTGGTTAAGACTAGCACTTGATAATGTTATCTGGTTTGATTGCTCAGTCGCTGCATAAAGTACATCATTATCTACTGCAAGGAATTGTACTTTACCAGGTAACTCCCATCTAAACCAAGATTGCATTACCTCTTTTTGACCGTCACTATAAGTTCTATAAAAATAAATATCCTTTTTAGTAGGCCCATACATTGCAACGAATGAATTTTGAGGACTTGCTAAAAGTTCTGTTACTGAATCAGGTACCCACTCAGAAACAACACGTCCGATGTCAAGAACTATAGGGTTCATTTCTTGACCCCGTGTACTCATCTGATAGATACGTGTATAACCTGGAGTCTTACTAAGGAATATAATGTTCGTTCCATTATCAACAGGATCAATATTGATATCCATCTCATAGTTAGAGATACCACGTATGATTGTAGTTGATGGAGTAAAGATACCATTCGGTGCAAACACCATGAATTGCTGGTTCTTACTAAATAGAATCAAACCTTGTGCAGTAGGTAATACACCTGTCAATAGTGTTGGCCGAATACTGGAAGTACTTAAATCTACAGGGTCTGATGCAATCTGTGTCATTGCAGAGACATGATAGAAGTTAAAGTATTCCCCTGATTGACTCATCGAAATGTTATCTTTAGTTAAGAAACCTAACCGATTACTAGCAAAGAAAGCTTGTTGAATTTTTTGACCAACAAAACTAGGGTGTGAGTTTGTAGCACCATCACCTACAAGCCGTTCAGTCCAAGTTGCCTGTCTGAAAGTAAAAGCATTAGTACCGGTATTAACTAACTCATGAGGCATGGTAGCAGCATTAAGACCAGTGGATGCTTCTGGTGATATAAATTCCTGCCAATGCCCATTACCTGATACACTATCATCTGCTATAAATCTACTGTAATAAGTATCTTGGCCTACATTTGCTGTGTTAACAACCTTAACTACTCGGTGATGTTTACCATGATCGGGAAGTTGAGATACATTTGCGACCTGATTTTGGAAGGTTCTTAATCGTTCTTTATCTGGTCCGCCATGACCTGTTAATGTAAAGGATCCTGTGCTAATAGATAGCTCTAAACTAGTTTCAATAACAGTACCTGTTACATTAGTTATACCATTTAAACCATTAGCTGCGTTAGCTACGTTAGTATATGTACCATCAGTACCGTTAGCTCCAGTATTTAATCCAGTTAATATATCCTCAACATCAGCATCATCACCTGTAGTATATTTAGCTGTGTGCGTAGTACTACCTATTTTAACACTAACTACATACTCAGTGTTAGGTGTAATCGCAGCAATCTTAACTGTGCCTACTTGATTTGCTGTAAACGATGGAGCAGCTAATGAGCTAGCGGTCACCGTTTTATTTGTAATGATTGTAGTATCTTGGACTGTTAATACATCATAGTCAGATGATTTAGTACCTGTTAAATAATCAGCTGCTGGACTAGTTACTGTTACAGTAGCTTTAACACCAGAAGTACAATTCCAAATATGAAACACAGTACCTTTTATACAACCTATGTATTTTTCATCTCCATCTCTGTGAATATAAAACCACTTAGCATCTGTTAGGGTATCCTGAAGACCCATATCCTTAAGAAATTTGAAACCTGGTCTTTTAGTTAATCCGAATGTAGGGTCAGGATAACCATTAATACAATCAATAACTTGACCAGGTAACTTCTTATCATCTGATTGTCTAGATACACCACCTAAATAGCTGGGTACCGTTTGTGTTACGTTAGGCATTATCGTTGTAGAGCTTTGTAAGGTTGATAGCTGGTATAATGATTACCACCTTTTGGATGTCCAAAGAATGTATGTTGACCTTGATTGCATTCATACTCTAATGCTAAAGCTCTACAATACATTTCTTTTTGCTCAGTTAGTCGTGCTAATGCAGGGTCACCTACAATACGACTCACAGCAAATGTGGCTGCACGAGCTGTAATATAATCTTGTATTGGTTTTGGTAAATCTACCCAGTCAAATAACCAGACAACATCACATCTTACAACACCGCTAGTCCACTTATCTGTATGTTTTATTCTATCATATAATTTACCATTTCTTCTGATAACATCGTAATCTTTATAGCTCTGCTCCCTTTCGTGGAGATCTATTTGTAACATGTTATCAGGTATTGTTATCTCATTATTAGAATCAGGGGTCATCTCCCATTCATACTCTTTATTAAATGTCCAGCCTTCAGCTTGAACTTCTCTGGATACCTGTAACAATGTATCGTAAGCAATCGCAACGTCCGGGTTGGTTTTATCGAGTGTGGTTACAGGCGCTTGACCCACGGTTGCCAATATTTGATTGATCGCTTCTAATTCTACTGTAGCGTTAGTGGTAGGAAAAGCCATATTAATATTTATGAATAAAAAAAAGGGGGTCGTGAGAACCCCCCTTATATGTTGGTTAATAAACCAGCTAATTTTAACCGTTAGCTGGGTATGTTGCACCGAATGCAGCAGGCTTGGTAGTTGTACCTGCGAACAATTCAACACAAGCAGCAGGGTTAAGGAAGTCGGCTCCCATTGCGAGACGTCCAAGAATGACATCTCCCTGGTAAACGACTGATATGTCCCCTGAAGTTACTTGTACTTGAGGTCCGATTGCTTCAACACATCCTGCAGCTTCTCTCTGGAAGACAAGTCCGCAAGTATTAGCGAAGTCGGTAGCATTACCATAGTTACCGTTGATACCTGTGACAGAGCCACGAGCATCTTCAGTAGCTACATCTACGAATGAACCAGTGTTACCTGGGTTCACTGTTGCTGGGTCAGTACCAGCAGCAGCACCTGAGTTAGGAGCATACTTAGTACCGTACTTACTGAAGAATGGTACGTTCATGGATTTGTAGATCTTAATGCCTGCAATTTCCATGATACCTTGACCAGACTGCAGAGCAGTACCTTGTACGTCACGGTTAATCAGGTTAGATGTTGCTACATCTTGGATAAGAGCATAGTATTGACGAGGGTTCAATACGGCAACACGGCCGTCATTTGAAATTCCCTTCTCATCTAAAGCTGCAGCAGCATTATAGAATGCTGTTACAAGCTTATCAGAAGCTAGTGCATCGTCTGCATCGGAACCAGCTCCAACTTGGATCTGTGTTCCGCCTGGTTCTATGAAGTTAGCCTTAGTGATAGGGCTAGCAATACGTGCACCTTTAGCAATTGCTCTAAAGATTAGACGGTCATACTTTTCTGCTAGTGCATAACCGATCTTACGAGAGATCTCTGATCTCAAGTCATAGTGTGCCAATGTTTCATCTAATTCATAGACGAAGGCACTGGATATTAGGAGATCATCAACTGTGATAGTCTTCTCTGCGACTGGAGGAGCGCCGTCACTGTTACCTAGAATGCTATTTCCTGGGGTATGATACTCGGCTGTGGTGCGACCCGTGTAGATGAACTGCAAAGATTTGCCGTTCTTAAGGGTACGCTTAGTAATAAGATCACGAGCGATCGTATTTCTTTGGAAGCCTTTGAACATCTCTCCAGAGAACAGCTTCAGGTACAGAGCTCTAGCGTCACCAGTCGCGTTAGATTGACCCGGACGGGTCAGACTGGTCGTGAGATCTGAACTCTGATGAGCCATTTATCTGTTTAAGATTGTATTGTTTACTTTCTTTCGTACGAAAATTTTTTTGATCATATAGTTGTGGTCTCTCCCACCGTCTAGACGGCTAAAGGTATCCTCCGTGGAGGGCTAAAGCCAATGCAAGGGCGGTCCGACTCTGAGGTGCCGCCCAAGCTACTCAACCTAGAAGAGCTTCTTCTAATGATTGAGGTTCATCATCTACACCAGCAGGTTGCGTATCACTAGGAGCCAGATCATCTGGATCTCTAATATCTACAACTTGAGCTGGTGATTCTGCTGAATATGTTGTAACAAAAGCTCTTGCTTTCGTACTTTGATGTGCCATTAATAATCCTCTGATAGTTTCGCATGGCAGGGGCAATCTGCAGCACAATTATTATGTGCATTAATGTGCAGCACCTCTACCATGGCAATGAACCCCAGGGCTAAGAAAACTATAGCCCATGGGGATTCTAAATACTTCATACTTCCTTTAAATGTTTAAGTGGGATAGTTATTAGCTTCTCCCAAGGGTGACTATCAATTAATAAGGCAACTTTATCGCGCTCCATTCTTTGAATGAAACCCTCATAACCATTATAAATAGAAGTACTATCATTTACAACAACAGTTGTACCTGGAAGCATCATCAGAAACTATACTTGGTGCCTATTTTAGTGCCCCAGGAATTGTCAGCGTCACCATCAGCTGTTACTACAGAGACTTCTCCATAGAATGACAGCGAATCATTAGCTGCTACGTTTGCACCGATTTTACCTGACACTTGATTGTCATTCTCGTCGGCACCATCAGTTGTCAAAATGGCTGGGCCACCTTGAACGTACCAGTCCACTGCGCCTACTGTATTCTCGTAGCCTACATGAAAATCTGTTACTCTTGATTCGTAATCAGATCCCGTATATGATGCGTTGCTCTCTACGTTCACGTAGACTCCTGCGAAGGCCGGAGATACAGCGAGAGTGGAGGCGAGTGCTAGTGCTATTCTTTTCATTAATAAATTTTAAGTAGTTTTCGTGTAAGGCACGCCGCGATACTTGAGTGTTACTTGCTTTTTTTGCATTGGTTTTCTCCAGTACCACACCCCCGTTCCATGATGTGGTTTCATGCGCTCTAAAAGAGTGAACGGAGGACGCAGCTGCCTGTGGCTTCTACTGATTTCGACTATCGAGCCGCCTTGTTAATTAGAAATTAATATTTGATCTTGCTAATTTTTGTTGTACATCTCTACGGTATGCTGGATCCTTATCATATCTAGGATCACTCATAGCCTCTACCAATTCAGGTTGACTACGGAATACATTACCCGATGAGGTAGGTGCTTTACCTTGAATAAGCCTACCATCTGTACCTACTGCATCTTTATATCTAGCCATAATCGCTTGTACTGCGAAGAAACAAGCAGTTTTATCACCACGATCCATTACAGAATCGTACATGTCCTGCTCTTCTTTAGTTAAGGATGACTCAGCCCACTTAACTACTTGTTGATAGCCTTCTTCACCACCAACTAAACCTTTAAGTTCAACAACATCTGCTTCAGATAAACCTTTCGGTTGTTGTTCAGCATTTTCTGTTCTATACTGTAGGTACTCTTTAGCTAATTCACCAGGATTAGCTTCTGCTAACTTACGTAAAGTATCATCACTGAATCCTGAATCACGCTCATCCCATAATTGATCAAGTACATTATCATAACCAGACTCATCTTTGGGTTGTTCTTCAGGTTCATCTTGGGCTTGAGGTTCTTGAGGCTCCTCTACTGGCTCAGATTTTTCGCCCAATTTTTTTTCAAGTTCTATATAAGCCTTCTCTAATTGTTCAGCATTTTCATACTTACCTGCAAGTCTACTATCCTGAGCCTCTTGCATTTCTTCACCCACTTTCAGGGAATCCATCTCTTCTTCAGAGAAGCGCCCTGATTCCGGGGTGGTTTCATCCATTGTTAAAGTTTGTTCTTCTGCCATAGGTGGTTAATAATTAAGTTATACCTTGTGGTGGTGAAGCTGGTAATCCTTCTGGATTAGGGCTAACAGCTGGTCTACCTATTGCTAACCCTTCTGGGTTATCTGCTAACTGTGCTGCTAAAGCTGGGTTCTTAGAAGGATCAGCTAAAGGAGTCTTCATAGTATCTATATCCATCTGATCTTGAGCTAATGCCATCTGCTGTTGCTGAGCCATCATCTGTTGCTGTTGAATTTCAGCCATACTTCTAACAAGGTTGAGTACATCAATACCTTGTGAAGCTGCTAAACGTTTGATAACTTCTTCAGCATTAATATGTTGTAAAATAGCTTCAGGTCCCATAGTCTGAGCGATAGTAGCTAGGAATTGCTCCAAGCTTTCTCTGTCCTGACCTCTACCTAGGGCGTTAACACCTGCCACAATAGTAGGCTTCACTAAATCTTTAGGTAGTCTAGGGATCTCACCAGTCTTCTGGAATACACTTAGCTTTCTATTAAGATAAGGTACTAAGAATTCTGTAGTTAACAATGAATACAATCCACCGAGTTGTTGATCCAACTCCATCTGTGTCATTCTTACTTCTTCCGCGGTAGTGCGTTCGCTTTGTCTTACATTTAATATAAGGAAAGCTTCAGACAAACGCTTCTCAAACTGCATTGCCATTTCAAAAGCAGTACGGAAATCAGCAGTCTTACCAACTTGAACCACACCTATGTCATCCGGTCTACCCTGGATGATCGCACCGTTGCCTGCCGTAGCCAGCGTCTGTGGTTTGGTAGTGCTTGAGGGTGATACAGTAAAGACAACTTTAGCAGCTGCTGCAGAGCCTTCTACAAGGGCCTGAGAGAGTGCTTCAAGTGACTTCAAATCACCTAGGAATTCTTCAACCCTACCACGCCCGTAGGCTTCACCATCAACAGAATTAAATCTTAGAGGCAACCACGGCGTAGCATCGATAGGTGCTTTACCTTTGGAGGCAGGGATAACAAAATCATATACTTCTTGATGCCAGACAATTCTATTATTCTCCCGTTTAATGTATGTGTAAACATCACATTCTTCATCGGAATCATCTGTGTCATATGTATCTTCCCCCTTCATGGGGTTAGCATTTTGAGCACTTTGGTATTGTAATACTTCTGGAGGTACTTCCTTTGCTAATAGTTTGTGAGCAATTCTTTCTTTTGTGATAATTTCAATCACGTTTCCGTTTCCATCTCTCTCTATAACATAACGATTGAGCGGGAACATTTTTAAACCTTGCTTACCCATGAAAACCAATACATTACCTGCGACAACCAAGTGCTTTAATGCTTGGTGTATGACCACACGGTCACTTGAGGCAGCGATTGATTCTAATATGGTACGTTCTATCTTAGCAAATGATAAATCAAGTTCGGATTTAATTTCTGGTTCAACTTGACCTGAGGTTATAGCACCTTCATCAAGTTGTAATTTAAAGAAACTTGTTTGTGGAGGTAGTAGTGCAAGCATCAACTTAGATGCTAAGGTAACTGTACCCTTTGCTCCTACACTTTGCCAAGGTGTTGGCAATTGTTTATACCCCATATTATGATTATCATCTCTTCTAATAAGATACGGTAAGGTTAATTTTGATCCTTCTTCTGCTACGTTTAGAAATTGTGAACGGGTCGTGGATAAATTATCATACCTAGTTTTTGCTGTCATTTATTTAAAGATTAAGTGTTGATATTTTCATGGACTGGGTACTAGCTCCTTCAGCTCTAGCAAGCTGTCCAGTACCTTTGAAAGCTTTTCCTGATTTAAACGCTTCAGATCTACGCATAGCTACACCGCCAGCTGTATCACCAAGCATTCTATAATTAAGAGAACTAGATATTTTCCGAATCCTCTCATGTAAAGCTGTACTTTCTTTATCTATCTCACCTTGTAGAGTAGTTTCTTGATCTTTCAATCTACCACCCCAATCATCTTCTAAAGCTGCTATTTGTTCTGCTCTAGTTCTAAGAATGTCTGCTTTGTTCTTCTGATCTGCCTGTGTTAATGCAGTTGTAGTATCATTAATACGTTGATTTAGATCTGATTCAACACCAAGAAGTGCTTTCATATTCTCTTGCTTATTCTCAGCTCTGGCTTTAGCAGATGCTAATTCAAGATCAGATAACTCTCCTTGTAATCCTGCTTTAGTTGCAGCTATCTCCTTCTCAAATTCACTTCCCATTAAGTTTAGATCACCTTTAAGGCCAGCAAAGTCAGATGTCAAACCAGTTATATCACCCTTAGCACCTTCAATACTCCGACGAATACCAGCTATATCTAAGTTTGCAATGTCTTGACCCCACTCTCCACGTAACATCTGTCGTGTTTCAGAGAGGCGGTTAGCCATATCAATCTTACCTTCCTGCTTATATTCATTAACTAATCGCTCAAGGGCTTGATCTCCAGATGCTTGTGAGTCTCCTAACTGTTTCAGTTGATTCCTAAGATCGTCAATGTCACCAGGTTTAATACCTACTTTTTCTAAGTCTACTAACCTTGAATTAATAGTTCCAAGTAATCTATCTCGATCCTTTATTTTAGAGTATTGACTAAGGTCACCACGGAGTCCACGTATGTTACTTTCAGCACCACCTATACGCTTTCTTAATTCTGCATCATCGTAACCAGGTCCGCCAATACCTCCACCAGAACCACCTCCTTTCAACCAATCTTCAGCATCATAAATATCTTGAAGTGTATTGAATTTATCTTTACCTGCATGAGTTAACCAAGCACCATACAGCGAGTCTCTATCATAGGCATCCCAATCAAGAACCTCAAGTGCATGTTGTACATTACCTCTTTTGTTGTACCCAGCCCCAGGTGTCGTACCTGTATGCCAGTAACGAGTAGTGTAGTAACCACGATCGGTATTACCTGCACCGATTCGATTATGCCATGGGTTCATCCAACCTAACTCTACACCTACTTGATGACCTGCTGCACGACCATAGCTACCTGGTTGCGCTCGCGTAGTTTTCCACTTAGTTTTCCAAGTTCGATTAGGATCTAGTACCCAATCCTTACCACCTCTACCACCTAATAAATCATGACCTTGATGATGCCAACCTACACCAGTTCTATGGTACTGATCAGTACCTGTAAATAATCTTTGTAAACCTTGATCAGTTTGGGTGAGCCTAGAGTTGCCGGTTTGCCAAGTATGTCCATATGCATCTCTTTTCATATTACTCCTCCTCTAATCGTTCACGCAACCAGTCAATGATGGAGCGCTGTCCTGCTTTATACATAATAGTGTTTAACTCCTCTTTTGGATGTGGGTTGACTGGTGGAAATTTATCCTCAAGCTCTAGTAAAATAGACTTAAGGTTAGGCCCGAGTAAAGGCTCAAGCGTATTGGGGTAGGTTGACATTGCTATGCTCAAAGAATGCAGGCATTCGGGCTGCCTTGGTAGAACTTAATTCTGGTGCCTTGCCCTCGTACATTAAACGATCGCTAGCATCCAGCCAAAATTTTTTATCCAAATATTTATCCTTAGTATTTATACCTAGGGGTTGAAGAATCCAGTTAATGGTGGCCTTCCTAAGTTTATCCAAAGA
>VTLG01014796.1_pt1 | contig 25942 bp, 27 predicted proteins | sample 4694571 | NCBI WGS metagenome assembly VTLG01 (sample SAMN12604809, study PRJNA352737) | marine metagenome | biome: ENVO:00000447; feature: ENVO:00000209|ENVO:00000569|ENVO:01000036; material: ENVO:00002151; isolation source: viral sequences binned using virsorter ...
GAACTCCCAGAAGAACCAGAACTACCAGAAGTCCCAGAATTACCAGAGGAACAGCCCACACCAGAAGAATTGCCACCAGTAGAGGTATTTGAACCCCCAGTAGAAGAAGAGTGGCAACCACCACCATTGATACTAGAGTTAGAGGAAGAAGAAGAATACCCATATGATGATGGTATCATATTTGATGATCTAGATTGGGAGGAATTTGATTTTGACGAAGAACTCTTTGTTTTAGAGGAATTTGAGGAGTTTGATGAGGGACAAGAAGAGCTATTAGTAGAGGAAGAATTTTTTGATTTTGACGAGGAATTGGTGGATGAACCTATATCGGAAGAAGATGAGGCAGAAGCGGAAGAAGAAGTTGCTCCTATTGATGAGGGAGAACAAGAGGAACCTTTCGTACTCGAACCAGATGTGGGATTAGAAGAGCAAGATTTTGAAGATTTAGAAGTTGAAGATTTAGATGATGAAATCATTGCTGAGATATTACAAGACGAAGATGCTGCTGAGGAATTTTTTGAAGAGGTCATAGAGGATAATCCTGATTTCTTTGAAGAGAGCAGTGAAGAGGAGCTAGAGGAAGTTTTTGAGGCAGCTCCAGAATTATTCAATGAAATGCCAGATGAGGTTAAAGAGGAATTTGAGGAGGAAATCAATATATTTGCTGGGGGATTTGAGGATTATCAGGCGGAAGATAGCACTATTACTGTGCAGGAACGGCGTGTTGTTGTGACTGCGACAACTGTTAGTGCTGTAGCTGCTGCAAGGCCGACAGTTAGGGTTACTCCTAGCGTTGGAAGTCCATCTATTTCACAGGGGGGTAAGAGAAGATGAATTTTTTTAAAAAAGTATTTTTTGAGACGAGCGCTTTAAGTTGGACTATTGGGGGAACTGGTTTAGTCCTTATAACTCTTTCAGGGGAAACTCGTGAAATGGGTATTTGGATCTCTATAGCTAGCTTTGTATTCCATATGATCGGCGTTCTTTTAGACAAGGATAACTAATGACAGATAATTTAAGCGTATTTTTTAATACTTGTTTGCGTATTCTGAGTGTCTTCGGCATACAGTGTATGGCAATTATTGGGGGTGCTAGTATGATCGGGGATATACCTGTGTATAAAGCTGCGATTCTTAGCGGTGTTGCAGCAGTTGCACAAGTGCTGCAAAAGCTAGCGATTGCTTTTGCTGATGACGGCAAGTTAACTCAAGCTGAGCTTGATGCTGCTTTCCAGAATAGGTCTATCGAAGGGGAGGGCCGTTAAACCACATTACGGCTGATTTTCTGATACCTTTAGTAACAGGGGTTATTCTATGACTAATAAAACTTGGAAAGACTATGGCAGAGCCATACGGCGGATCTGGGAATACATGGTGGGAACCATTGAAAAGAAGTTCTAATGTTCCACCTTCGTAATCTTCTGGCTCGCTTAGATTTACGGTCACAGATAATTTACGGACTAAGCCTGCTAATAGCGGGTTTGGTGTTTGGTTTAATGGTATTGGGTCTGTGGATCTTTCGACCAAATGCTTTGCAGCGTATCGGTCTTGGTTTCCGTCGGTGTGAAAGCCGTATTCGTCGCCTTCTTCGTAGACGGTGTATTGTACGGCCTCAGGCCGAATCAGATCTAAAACCCAGCCAGCGTCAACGTTTGCGGAGTGGACTACCTCTTCTAACAAATGCGTTGTTGTGGAGTCATAAAGCCAAGTTATCTTCGAGGATCTTTCAGCGTTATCACCCTGATGGGTCCCTTCTAAAGAATCGAGCTTGAATTGTATTTCGCCTTCTTTGACAACGTGGTTTGTTTCTTCGGACGTAAGTGCGTCTGGCATGTACCAGTAAAGATTAGTTAGCATGGCTTATACTCTATCAGAAATAAAGCAAGAAGCCGAGTGGCGTAAATGCGTTAGAGATGAACAATATTTTTTAGAAAATTATTGGCATATAGCGCATCCTGCTCAAGGTAGAATACTATTTGATTTGCGATCCGCTCAAGAAGAAGCTTTACAGCATTGGCGTGATCACAGGTATTCTTTAACGTTGAAAGCTCGGCAGATTGGCTGGTCTACGCTTGTTGCTGCCCACCAATTTTGGTTAGCGTTTTTTCATCCTGATCAAAACATCATTGATCTTTCTAGGACTGAACGTGAGGCCGTGTTATTATTAAGAAAGACTAAATACGGATTTAAGCATCTTCCTGATTGGATGCTTGAACGAGGACCTGCTTCTTTAGTGGAGCATCAACAAAGAATGGGGTTTGATAATGGTTCACAAATTACTTCTATGCCATCAGCGTCTGACCCAGCTCGTGGAGAGTCAGCATCGCTTATTGTCGTGGATGAATGGGCATTTCTCCCAAATCCTGAGGAGGCTTGGGCTTCCATCGAACCTGTTGCTGATATTGGTGGTCGCATTATTGGTCTTTCCACTGCGAACGGTTCAGGGAATTTTTATCATCAGTTGTGGGTGGGTGCTACTACTGGTGCAAATAAGTTTGCGCCTATGTTTTTTCCTTGGTCTGCGACTGAAGATAGGGGTGATGCGTGGTATCAAGAGAAGATAGAAAGCATGTTGCCTTGGCAACTTGCTCAAGAATACCCTACTACTCCTGAAGAAGCTTTCGTTAAATCAGGTAACCCTGTGTTTGATCTCGATGTATTACAAGAAATGGATCGACGGACAATTAGTGGACAAATGGGGTATATGTGGCGTAGCGGTAAGCATGTAGAATTTAGGTATCAATGAGTTTAGAAGTTTGGGAAGTTCCTGAAAGCAGAAACGTTTACGTTATGGGGGTTGACACTGCTGAAGGCTTAAAACATGGGGATTACTCTTGCATACAAGTTATTAATATTGGCACAGGGAAGCAAGCTGCAATTTGGCATGGGCATATAGCGCCTGATCTTTTAGCTGAGGAAGTGCATGCTATAGGCTTGTGGTACAACGATGCTTTGTGTTGTGTTGAATCAAATAACCATGGTTTGACGACTATTACTGAGTTGCGCCATTTGGGTTATCCTAAGTTGTTTAGGCGTAGGCAACTTAACAATATTAACAACAGGATAGGTCAAGAATATGGTTGGAAAACAACTAGAACTTCTAAGCCGTTAATGATAGATGATCTTGGTTCTGCGTTAAGAAACTGGGAATTGACTATTTATGATAAGCACACGGTTGCCGAATTGCGTACTTTCACAAGAAATGATAGGGGTACTATGTCTGGTTCTCCTTATGATGACCGTGTTATGGCACTTGCTTTAGCTAACCAAATGAGGAAATATGCGTATGAACCAGAGTATGTACAAGAAGTGGACGATTATTGGACTGTTGATTGGTTTGCTCGTTTGGGTAATGATACGCCGAAAGAAAATCCGCTTCAAATAGGCTTAAACAGTATTCGTGGGACACTCTAAGTTGTTTATAGAGCATATGTATACATGGAAGGTGCTTTAATGGCAAGAAAATTTGTATCTCACACGAGTGCGTCAGAAACAGTTGACGGCAAGTCAGGGAAAAACAACCGAATGGAGCGGGGAGCTAGTGTTTGCGCTAACCCTATTTGGGAACCCCATGGTCCTCAAAGCCCCACACAAAGATTTGAAGGCGGTAAAGTAAATAACCAATCTTCAGATAAAGGGCATGTTGGCGTTCGTCAAACACCTGAGAACCAGCATGGTATAACAGGTAGCGTTGAACCTGCTCCTAAACAACCAAATTACAAGGGTAGTCCAGCTTAATTATGGCAATCTTGCCTGATGGGGCAAGCTACGAAGAGTTTGTAGACTACGTTACTGATCTGCGTGGTGAAGTTCCAAAAGAAGAATTAAAAGAACTGTACGAATGGCATCTTAAGTTGAAAGGTATAACTTTTGATACCAAACGTGGTTGGAAATCAGTTGCTCTTGCTCCTGACGAGCAAAATTTAACTAATCGAGAGCGTGAGCAAAAGATAGTTGCTGAAGCTAAAGCGCAGGGTAGAAACATAGAAAGGGTCTGACGTGGCCAAACAAACTCGTGCAGAAAAACTTTCAGCTACTAAAGAGCGCATAGACAAATGTAAACGTTGGCGTGATGCTGAAGGTTTTGATCGTACTTGGCACAGGTTAAATGACTTGTATCGAGGGAAGCATTGGCCAGCTACTACTGCTAGCAACAAAGACTTAATTGCCGTAAATATAGCTTTTTCAACAGTTAACGTTATTGCACCTTCCGTTTCAGTAAATTATCCTAAAATAACTGTTCAAGCTAATAACCCGCAAGATCGAAATAGGGCTGTTTTTGCGGAAGCAGTAATTAATTACTTATGGAAACACCATGATTTTCGCACACCTTACAGGCGTGCTGTAAAAGATTTTCTTATCTTTGGTCATGGTTGGGTTAAAGTAGGTTGGAAATTTGTTGAGCAAGAACAAACTGTTTCAGAGAATGAAAGAGAAATACTTTTAAAACAAGCAATAAGTGAAGCTGAAAATTTTGTTTTAGAACAACCTGAACTTTCTTTAGAGCTGCCTTCTAACGAAGAAATTGAAGCTAATTTACCTGAAACAATTATGCGAATTGTTGAAGATCAACCGTTTGTTGAAAGAGTTAGCCCATTTGATATTTACGTTGATCCTGAAGCTACATGCATGGAAGATGCTAAATGGATAGCACAACGAATTATTAGGCCTTTAGAAATGGCTAAAAAAGATAAGCGCTATAAACCATCTGCAAGAAAAAGGCTTTCATCTTCGACAGATCCCGACTTGTATTCCAATAACAGCACAATCCGAGACAAAACAGAGTTTGTTGACGAACAAGTAATTGTCTGGGAATTTTATGATATAGCAGAAAATACTATATCTATATTTGCTGATCAATCAGATGAGTATTTAGTTGATCCTGTGGCTATGCCGTATGCGTATGGGCAACCGTTTGTAATGTTACGAAATTACGATATTCCAGATCATTTCTATCCAATGGGTGATCTAGAAGCCATGGAAGGCTTGCAGCTAGAACTAGATAAAACTCGTAGCCAGTTAATGAACGACAGGAAACGTTACGCAAGAAAATATTTGTACCATGAGCGTTCTTTCGGGCCTGAAGGCCGTGAAGCGCTTGAATCAGAAGAAGATGGTCGCCTTGTTCCTGTTGTAGATGAGAATAAGCCACTCAATGAAGTAGTTGTGCCTATGCCACAAATTCCGTTATCTCCTGAAATTTACAATTATTCACAAATAATTGAAGAAGATATTAACACGGTTACAGGTCTTTCTGAGTACGCTCGTGGCGCTATGCCTGAAATTCGTAGAACTGCTACAGAAGCTTCTATCGTCGCTGATGCTCAGAATGCTCGTTCTTCTGACAAATTAGCTATTGTTGAATTGGGTATAACTTATATTGCCCGCCGTGTATTGCAATTAATGCAGCAATTCATGACAGAAGATCAAATCGCTCGTATTAATTTACGAGGTGGAGAAACAGTTTGGATTCCTTATGGGAGAGAAGAAATTCTAGGGGAATACGACTTTAGTGTTCAAGCTGGTTCTACACAGCCGATGAACGAAACGATAAGAAAGCAGCAAGCTATTTCGTTAATGAATGCTGTTGCTCCGCTTGTTGGCGCTGTTATAGATCCTACTGCTTTGGCTATACATGTTCTTGAAAGCGGATTTGGTATTAGTGATCCTGAAAGATTTTTAATGCAACAGGGTCCGCCTATGCCTCCTGAGGCTGAGGAACCTATGCCTCCTGAAGAACAAATGCCTGCGCCACCTCCTATGGCTCCTCCTATTCCTATGGGGCCTCCTATGGCTCCTCCTATGTCTCCTGACGAAGGCGTGTTTGCGCCTACAGGTGGTATTCCGCCTGAGTTGCTTCTTCAGTTGCAGAATCAGATGGGTCTAGAGCTTCCTTCGCTTTAATGGGACACTATTTCTAACTTATAGGAACAACTTATTATTTAAGACTCCAAAGGAGGGCTATTGTGCCTGAAGAAACAGAAGCTATAGAATCCACTGAAACAGTGGACAACCTTGAAACTTCTACAGATGTTCCACAGGAACCTGCATATACTGTCAAAATAGATGGTGAGGAAGCGCAGGTCACCCTTGAAGAACTTCAACAAGGCTATCAACGTCAAGCGGATTACACTCGTAAAACGCAGGAGATAGCTGCTGAACGTCAGCGTTTGCAACAGGCTGAGGCGATTGTGTCAGCGTTGGAATATGATCCAGCGGGGACACTTAATTCTTTAGCTAATTCATTTAATGTAGATATGGGCAACAGGTCTATGCCTCAGCAGGAGGAAGTAGTTCCTTCTTCTTGGGAAGAGCCTGATGTTACTTCTCAAAAATTGAATCAGTTAGAGATGAAAATTGCTAGGCAAGAGCAAATTCATAGAGTTCAGCAAGTAGAGCGTGAAGTTAATACTTTGCAAGAAAAATACGGAGAGTTCGACAGACAAGAACTACTTAGTCATGCTGTAAGGCATAATATTCCTAATTTGGAAGCTGCTTACACACATATGCGTTTTAATGATGTGAAATCTACTGCGGATAAACTTTCGCAGAATGAAGAGATTACAAACAAAAAACGTGAAGCAGCAGTAGTTACGACTGGAGGGTCAACCCAAGCGGGAACCGAATCAGAACCCACTCCTAAGGTTTCAAGTCTTAGAGAAGCTTTCGCTTTAGCAAAACAACAGTTAAACAATTAACCTCTAAGGAGTAAGAAATATGGCTGGTAACAGCAATTTTGATGAGATTCTTACTACCACCTTAAACAACTATGTTCCAAAACTGGTTGACAACATTTTCACAGCTAGGCCTCTGTTCTATGCTTTGACAAATGGTCAAACAATTCGGCGCATCAACGGTGGTGCTAAGATAGTTGTTCCTGTAATTTATGGAACGAACTCAACCGCTTCTTCTTACAGTGGGACAGATCCTATTCTCACGGATGCTCAGACAGGCATTTCTGCTGCTGAGTACGACTGGAAACAGTATGCTGCCACTGTAACCATCAACGGCTTGGAAGAAGCCAAAAACAATGGTGAGGCACAAATCATTGACCTTCTCGAAGGCAAGATTTTCCAAACCCAAGAAACAATTATTGAAAACATGAACGCAATGTTCTATGCAGACGGAAATGGCAACAGCCAAAAAGACTGGATGGGCATTGGCGGTATTGTTGGAACAGGCAATGACGGCGGTGGCGCAACAGCTATTGGTGGCATTGATGCTTCTGGTTCTAACAACACATGGTGGAGATCATCAGTTACTAACGTAGGTGATGTTCTAACTGTGGCTCGTATGGCAACCATGTACAACAACGTTTCTGTGGGTAACGATCAGCCAACGATCATCATTACTGACCAAGACGAATACGAGGCTTACGAAGCGCTACTTGATGGCCAAATTCGGTACACAGATACTGATATGGCTGACGGTGGGTTTCAGAACCTTCTATTCAAAGGTGCGCCTGTAACGTTTGATTCTGATTCAAACCTTGATGGCAAAATGTACTTCTTGAACACGAAGTATCTACAACTCGTTGCACATAGCGATGTTTGGTTTAAGCCAACACCGTTTGTACGGCCAACCAACAAAGACGCTGTGTTCTCACAGATTCTTTGTTACGGTGAGCTAACCACAAGCAACCGAGCACGCCAAGGTCTGCTCGTCGGTCTAACCGACTAAGTTGCTGATGGGTAGAGAATACGCTTACGCATACAAATCAACCGCAAGACCTTATGCGCAGCCTAAGGGTAACTTTCACGAAAGTACTCCTCGGCCTGAAGGTGTTGGTTTGAAAAGAAATGTTCGTAGAGTTATGGACACTAGCGTAAAAGTTGCATCCCCTGAAGTTAGCAAATGCAGTGCGCTAACCCGAAGTGGGGACCCCTGTAAAGGGCGACCTGCTTCGGGTAGCGACCTGTGCAACTTTCATAGGAAATAGTTATGAACATAGCTGACATGAGAACCTATATTCGTGGGTTGCTCGACATTGATTCTTCAGATATTTCCGATGATATTCTTAACCGCTTTATAGGTGAGGGATATGACCAAGTGGTGTATTCCGAAAAGCGTTGGCCTTTCTATGAGGTGGAAGACACATTTCCGACAGTATCAGGCACATCAGATTACGACTTGAAGTCTTCTTCTACTGTTCTTGTTACTAATACTGGTGGATTGCGTGATGTTGCTGCTATACGCACAAATGATCACATTGTCACATATATAGGTCGTGATGACGGAGATCTTGTGTATCCACTTAATTCTGATGGGTCAGGTGACCCATATTATTGGTCTGATTGGGCTGAAAAAGTAAGACTGTATCCTACGCCCTCTTCTGCTCAAACTATTTATGTTCGAGGTTATAAAAAACCATCTGCGTTTGGGGTAGGCAGTGCTGATACTGCAACTCCTTCTGATTTCCCTGAACCTTTCCATATTCTTTTTGCTACTTATGCTGCTGCTCGTGCTTACGAGCAACAAGAAGACCCAGAAATGGCCCAACAATATTACGGCGTGTTTAGTCGGGAGCTAGACAATTTAAGAGCTAGACATATCGATGTTCCTACTCCTCAACCGCTTGTCTTAAATAACAGGAGGGCCTCTAGGTGGCGGTCACAATCTTATATGCCTGATCGCCTACGTTATAGTTGGGAGTAGCTTATGGCTAGGCAAGGCTACAAAACTCAAGTCTTAGAAAGCTTTTCAGGGGGATTAAATTATCGAACAGATCAATTTAATCTTGCCCCTAATGAATCTCCTGATCTTTTGAATGTAGATATTGACCCTCGTGGGGGTGTCAAGTTGCGCAATGGTGTAGATGCGGTTAACTCTACGCAGGTTAGTTCTTCTAAAGAAATTATTGGGCTGGGTTCTTTTTTTACTGATTCTGGCACGTCCCATATTATGGCAAATTACGGTACTGCCGTTGCGTATAGTACAGGTGGAAATTTTACAACAATTTCTAGTGGCATTACGGCAAGGACTGATGGTTCTCGCATGTATGGCATGACTATGAATAACGTGTTTTATGGTGTTTCAGGCGACAAAGTTTCTTTTAAATGGAATGGTTCTAGCGGAGCTGATTTAGGGACAACTCTTAATGGTTCTGCTGGGAATTATCCTATCGCCCAGTACACGGCGTTTTGGAATAACTTTGCATGGGTTGCAAAAACGTATGAAGATGAGAGCGGATTTTCTTATCATAATTCTAGGGTTCGTTGGTCTAACGCAAACGACCCTGAAAAATGGACAGCAAATGACTATGTAGATATAGACATAGGTGAACGTGGTGATTATGTTACTGGGCTTCTTCCGCTTTCTGATCGTTTGTTAGTATTTAAAAATAATAGCGTTCATGCTATTTATGGTTTTGATTCTGATTCTTTTCAAGTTGTTGCTTTATCTCGTGATATTGGTTCTTTAGCTTTATCTTCTCCTGTTTCAACACCGTATGGAGTGTTTTTTTGGCATGGGCGTGAAGGAGTGTATCTTTACAATGGGGAACAATTTATTAATGTTTTTGAAAAGATACGTCCAGCTATAGATAATGGAAGAATTAGTTTTACTACTGCGCCTCAATTAGCTTGGTTTGAAAATCGTTTGTATGTCTCTGTAGACATGTTGAAATACTATGAAACTGGAACTACTATTGCTCGCCATGTTTTTATATTTGATCCAAGTATAGAATCATGGACAGTAACAGATATTAATGCTGCTACGCTACATGTTCACAGTGCTCCTAACGCTCTTCCTTTGCTTCTAGGAGCTTCTCAATTTTCTGGTTCTAGCGACAAGGGTCGTATAGTCAAGTTAGAACAATCTAGGTCTACAGATAGTTATAACGGTAGTGCTACTGCAAGGATTAAATCGTTTTTTACTACGCCTTGGTTATCTGGGAAAAATCCTGTTGTGAAAAAACGTTGGGGTAGGCCTCAGGTAGTTATGGATGCTGCTTCTACTTCAACTATGCAGGTCGATGTGTATTCCGATTATGATAAAGCGTCTACTGATAAAACCGTATATTTAAATATTGCTGGTAGAGATTCTGCTTACACTTGGGAAGCTAGTGATGCTGGCACAGGTAGTCTTTGGAATACAGCTACTTGGTCTTCTGAAGCTGCTGCAAGTATTACTGATGTTGTTCGTTTACAAAGTTTAGGTTTAGCTAAATCTGTAGCTTTAAAAATTAATGGTCCTTCTCAATCTGTTGATTGGGAAATTAATGGAATTATGTTTACTTACAAACCAAGGAGATTACGCTAATGGCTGGAACATTAACTATTTCACATGACAATTTTCAGGCTGGCACTGCAATAGTTGCTTCTGAAATGAATACTAACTTTACTGAGGTTGAGAACTATATCAATAATAATATGCCTTCTTTGGGGACAGCATCTGTGTTTACTGCTGCTGTTACTTGCAATGCTGGTTTTACTTCTACAACGGTAACAACTTCAGGCGAGTTGAACGTACAAGACCAAGCATGTATAAGAGATGACGCAACTCCTGCGACGATAGCTGATAGGTTGCTTACGCTTCGGACACAAACTTCAGGTATGGTTCCGTTGTTGGCGTTGGCAGAAACTGCTGTTTCTGGCACTACGCCAGTAGCTGGAATTTTTATGATAGGCGTTGAAGATGATGGCACTAGTCCTGATACTAACGATTTTTGGATTTTGTTTCGGAAGGGAAATGGCGACACTATTGGTTCTGTTCAAGGTACTGGAACAGACCAAGTTGCCTTTCAAACATCTTCAGATCAAACATTAAAAAATGATCTTGGGGTTGTTACCGAAGCTTCTTCTGTCATTGATGCTTTACAAGTTCATAAATTTACTTGGAAAAACGCTGAAAGCAAAGTTGGTGAACATGTAGGTTTATTTGCTCAAGAAGCTATTGAAGTTTTGCCTTATGGAATAGTTTCTCCAGCAAGCACACGAATAGAAAATGGCGAAGAAATGTATATTCCTGCTGGTATTGACTATTCCAAGATCGTTCCTTTTTTAATTGCTGAGATTCAAAGCTTGCGAGCTAGGGTCGCTGCTGTGGAGGGCTAGTGCCTAGAGATATTCAATACACCAAGCTATTAGATCCTATTGTTCAGATAGCGATAGCTGACGGCCTTGATTATGAGGGGACGTATTCAGCGTCCACGACGTATGCTGCTGGCGATGTTGTAACGCATCCTGCGGGTTCAGGCGCTTCGTCCTATGTTGCTAGGCAAGCTACTACTGGCAACGCTCCAAGTGATTCTGCGTATTGGCAGACGTTAGCTTCTTCTGTTACTGGCCCAACTGGTGCTACAGGTCCTACAGGGCCTACAGGACCTACAGGGCCTACAGGCCCAAATGGTCCTACAGGGCCAAATGGCCCCACAGGACCTACAGGCCCAACAGGAGGAACAGGACCTACTGGACCTACAGGCCCCACAGGGCCAAGTGGTGCTGATGGTAACACTATTTTAAATGGTAGCGGAGATCCTAGTGGACCTACTGGTTCTAATGGCGATTTTTATATTGATACAAACGACAATGAAATTTTTGGACCTAAAAGTGGAAGTGGTTGGGGTTCAGCCACGTCACTTGTAGGCCCAACTGGACCCACTGGACCCACAGGTCCAACTGGGGGAACTGGCCCTACAGGTCCAACTGGTCCCGCTGGCCCTACAGGTCCTGCGGGACCCACAGGCCCTGACGGTCCTGACGGACCTACTGGCCCAACTGGACCTGCTGGCCCGACTGGGCCTGCTGGTCCTACTGGTTCTACTGGCCCGACTGGGCCTACAGGCGCACAGATTCTTAATGGTAGTGGGGACCCTTCTGGCCCTACAGGTTCTAACGGTGACTTTTATATAGATACTGGGGATAACGAGATCTTTGGCCCTAAGTCAGGTTCTGGCTGGGGTTCTGGTACTTCGTTGGTGGGACCTGCTGGGCCTAGTGGCCCTACTGGTCCCGCTGGGCCTACTGGACCTGCGGGTGGGACTGGTCCTACTGGGCCGACAGGCCCAACTGGACCTGCTGGACCTGATGGTCCCGATGGCCCTACAGGTCCTAGTGGTGGTACTGGTCCTACAGGCCCTACTGGTCCTGCTGGTCCTGCTGGACCAACTGGACCTACTGGGCCGACTGGTCCTACTGGGCCTTCGACTTCTCCTGCTGGTTCAGATCATCAGGTGCAGTTTAACGACGACGGTAGCTTTGGGGCTGACGCTAACTTTACTTACGATGGTTCCGCAGCAACCTTAAAAGGAACTCTAACCGTGGGCGAAAATGGAACTGGTAAAGATGTTACGCTTTACGGTGACACGACAGACGCTTACCTTTTGTGGGATGAGTCGGATGACGATTTAAAATTCTATGGTGCAGCAGAAATGGATTTTACCAACACAACTGCAAGCGACGCTAATAGACAAATCAGATTCAAAGCTGACTATGAAATTTATTCTGACAATACAGGGGCAGGATCAAACAATACTCGACTTTGGTTTGACGGTCCTGACGGTGGTGATTTTTGGATCGGGCCAAGAGCAAGCGCTCATACTTTTAATCAAATTATCCTTAGAGGCGATCTAGTTGATTGCCGAGATAAACTAGAGGTAAACGGTCATACTTTTCTTGCTAATAAAACAGCGACAGGTGTAACTTCCTTTACTGCGGAACCTTGGAATGCTGCAACTATTGCGTTAGGCGCTTTTGGTTCTATAGGTACGCAGGGTTCTTATAGAACTACTATGGCTTGGAATTTTGAACGAGGGGCAAGCACTACTTGGGAGCATTTAGATATTAATAGTTATCCTCAAGCAGGTTCAGTAGAGATTGGCAACACTGGGATTTTATTCAATTATCACGCAGACTTTGAGAACAACCACACATCAGCTCCTCCAACACAAGTACAAATAGATGCAGACGGTCTTTACGTTTACAGTGGAAACAAGCTCGGAGTTGGAACAACATCTCCAGCAGCTAATCTTACTGTTTCGTCTGAAAACAGGGAATTTTCTATTTATGACACTGGAGTCACAAACTATGCTGGGATGCAAGCTCATGCTGATGGAGATATATCAACCTATGCACATTATTTAATAAATGGTGCTAATCATCTTTTCCGTTGTTCAAACGTAAATAAAATGGTTTTATACTCTAATGGTAATTGGAAGTTGTACGCAGGGACAATGGAATCAGATGGAACGTACTCAAATACAACTTCATCTGCTGCAAATATGCACATCAGTAGTGGTGGCTATTTCTATAGATCTACTTCATCTGGTAAGTATAAAACAGATGTTGAAGATATCCAAGATAAATACGCTGATGCTGTTTTGAATCTTCGCCCTGTTTGGTATCGCTCTCTTTGTGAAAAAGACAATAAAGATTGGTCACATTGGGGCTTGATAGCAGAAGAAGTAGCTGAAATTGACCCACGTTTAGTTACTTATGGTGTGGAACAAATGAAAGATGAAAATGGGGAACTTATGTATGTTCCCAATGAGGAAGATCCAGCACTTAGCGACCCTGTTTACAAAAAAGATGATGATGGTAAAGTTGTTGAAGCGCCTGAAGGTGTGCAATATGACCGTTTGGTCCCACTTTTAATTAATCTTATTAAAAGGTTGGATGCAAGAGTAGCTTCATTGGAGGCATAAATGGAAAAACAAATACCAGCAGAAACAATACTAAATGAAATACAAGCACGTTATCCACAGGAGTTTCTTATTTCTGTGCAAGCTGTGCGTATTTCTGCGTTGCTTAACCACATGAAAGAGTGTGAATGTGAGCATTGTAGGGAGCATGCTGGGACATTAGAGGGTTAATATAGGAGGCTTTATGACTGCACCAGATTATCAGGATGTTACATCTGGGCTTATGGGCGGTGTTGCTGGCAAGTTTTCACCTACTTTTTATAATCAAAGTTGGACTGCTCAGAAGAATTTGGGTCAACGTGCGTTTGATCGTGCTAAATTAGGGCAGGATTGGACTAGAACCCAAGAAATGCAGAATTTGGACGCTGATAAGGCTTGGAGGGCTTTGCCTGCTAGCTATAATCAGCGGGGTATGCTCGATAGCGGTCAGTATCAGCGTGGTGGTATGGAACTGGCAGATGCTATTAATCGTAGATATAACTATGGTTTACAGGATTACACTCTTGCTATGGAGGAATCTCGTTTAGCTGATGCGTTTGATTTACAACATTTGGATCAGTATAAGGACATTCTTACTTCTGAGATGTATCAGCAGTATGTGAATGATGCTATTAATAATGCTGGGGGTATGGCTTAATGAGTGATGAAGACGAGGGTTATTTTGGTGCTGCACAGCCAGTAGCTGATGCTATCGCTAGACCTTTTAAATGGTTCTACAACAAAGCAACTGAAATGCCAGAACCGATTGGTGCTGATAACCCTGCTGGCTACTTTGATTTAGGTGGAGATTACATCAATCCTAATTGGTATTCGCAATGGGCAGCTCAACAAGATTGGTCTGGTTTCACTCCTAGTACTGCAATAAATCCAACTCAAATGACACCTGAAGAATCCTTTGTTAATACTGGCATGTATTTCCCAAACGCAGAGTATTCTACTACGTCAGCTACTGATCCTTTTGGCGTAGCTTATACCCCAGAAGCTTATGATCCTGCGACATATGCAGGTTGGGCTGATTTTGTTAATATGTTTGGTGGGGAAGACAAAAGTCCTGATGTTCGACCTGATCCAACTTTAGAACAGTTAATAGCTGGTTTGGGTATTGGCGGAAGTGGCGGAGGCGGTGGAGGTTTAAGCGGTGACCAGCAAGCGATGTACGCTGAGCTTCGTGCTTCTGAAGATAAAAAACTTGCCATGATACAAGAATATTTGAACGAGTTACAGGTCGATCAAGAGATGTATTTCGAGGGTCGTGAAGCTGAAGTAGCTCAACGTTATTCTGACGCTATTGATACTACTAATGAAAGATTTGGTAACTTTATTAATGATCAGCAGCGCCGTAGTCAAGCTGTGTATGATCGTGCTGCGAGTATGGGCATTGATGTTTCTAATGCTTCTACTCCTGAGGAAGCCATGTTGCGTTCTCAGCAAATGGCTTCTATTGATTTGCAGAACGTTATAGGTGGTATTGCTGCTGATGCGTTAAGTTTTGCTTCTAATGAAACTGATAAAGCTGTTGGCGCTGGGCTGCTGCAAGCAGCTTTAACCCATGAAAGCGCTATGGCTGGTATTAACATGGCAGAACGTCAAGCTCGTATAAGCGCAGCGCAAGCTGCTGCTGCGCAAGCTAGAGCTGACGAGCAGATGCGTAAAGCAATTTACGGTTTAGCTTCTGGTTTGCAAGCTGGCGCTGAGTTGATGGGTAGACAAGGTTTGAGTGACGAAGTTGCGTTTAACTTTGCTGTGGCTCAGGTTTACTCTGGTCAAGACTTTACTTCAGGGTTGTTTAACACAATAATGACCCCTGATGCTCAGCCTGATCCTCTGTATTTCGATCCATTTACAGGGGAGGATATGTCTCTTGAACAGCAAAAAATTATTGCTCAGTGGGCTATGAACCAACCTGATCCTGCAGTCCCAGAAATACCTGATTGGACTCAAGGCCTTCTCATGCCTGATTTTGATGAGGCAGGTCATGTTATAGGTGACCAGCAGCCTGTTTATATAGACTGGTATTTAAGTAATCCTCAAGCAGTAGCAGAAATGACACAAGCAGGCCAGTTGGCTGCACCTAATCAATATACTAATCAAATTATAGATGCGTATATGGCTGCTATGAATGCTCAAAACAGTGCGTTTTTCCCTGCTACGCCTACTGGATAAGTAATTATGGCGATACCTCCATCTCCTAGAGTGCCTCAGCCGAGGGCTTCAAGAAGTGATTTTGTAGAGTCTTTAAATTTAAACCCAACTCCAGTAAAGCCTAATCTTGACCTTGCGAACATTGTTGCTTCTTTACCGCAACCTCAACCACAAACACAACAACCTTTACTTCCTCCTGTAATATTAGCTGACCCGACCAAGAGGCCTCCGAAAAAGAAAGGTGGAGGCTTATTTGATCTACCTGTTATAGGGCCAGTAATAGATTTTATTGACACTCCTCGTGCTATTGCTGTTTCTACAGTTAAAGAGGTAGGTGATCTTTTCGCTGGTGATGGGTTTAGCGTCACTGATTGGTGGAACCAAGCTGAAGATAACATGATGATGGGAGAGGTGCTTCGTGATTGGGGCGTTGATTTAGGTGGTTGGAACTTTGCTTTAGGTTTAGGGCTTGACATTGCTTTAGATCCTTTAACTTATTTAACTGGTGGAGCTATGGCTGCTCGTTACGCAAAAAGCGACGATGTGGCTAATGCTTTATTAAGAGCTGCTGGCTTTGCCGATAAATCAAAAGACACTGCTAAGGCTAAAATGTTAACTCAAGCAGCTAATAACGTTAAAGCTAAAGGCGCTATACATGCTGCTGGTCGAGAGGCGTTGCAGGAAATAGGTTTAGATACAGGTTTGCGTTTTAGCGTGATGGGGACAGGTAGAATAGGCCGAGGCATTATTGAAAGGCCTTTGCGTAAGCTTTTCCCTGAATTAGGTAAGAAGTTGGATATTCGTAGGGTAGATCAGTTACCTCAGGTGGGGCGTGCTGTTGCTGAAGCGACAAAAAGCCCTATCAAAAACACTTCGAGGTTTTGGCGTTGGGGTGATGAGGCTATCGAGGGGGGTCCACGGTTTAGACGAAACATTGATTGGTCGTTGCCTAAAAATAGGGAAGCTATTTTAAAACAAGTTGAACGTATTCGTGCTGGGAAACCTTTAAAAGTTGATACTGCTACAGCTTTGGAATCTGGAAGGTTAGCTAGGCAAGCTCTAAGGATGCCTGTTGAGGCTAAAAGATTTAAGATAGGTGCTTCGGGCTTTGTTAGGATTTCTGCTGGAGCTGCGGGAACTTTATTTGGTGCAGCTACTAGTACTAAGATTGGTCGTTTAGTAGCTACACAGATGTCTAGTAAAGCTCCTTTAAACATAGGTTTGAGGGAATACGCTAAGCAGGGCGACACTGAGATGGTTTCTATTCTTTTGAATCTTAAGCGTGCTGGTAATCAGGGTAAGGTTTCTTCTGACATTTGGGCTACGCAAAGTTGGGAAGATATTCGTGCTTTGAAACGTGACGCTGACCGTTTGGGTGTCGATTTCGATGAGTTGGTTATGCAAGCTGCTGTTGAACCTAAGTATTTTCAAGGCGGTTTAGGCCCTCAGGGTCAGGTTGGTATGCAGTCGTATGCTGTAGCTAACCGTAATTTGATAAATTTAAATCCTAAATATTTGAGTGATTCTGGTTGGGCTAGTTTGCATACTCGTGCGCAGGAAATGTGGGGTTCAATGGGCAAGCGGGGTAATCAAGCTCTGCCGTATTCCACGCCTTTACAAGAGGTCAAAGACGAGTTTTATGTTATGCGTGCTTTGAAAGATGATGTTGCTCGTGAGTTGGGCGTTGTTAAAGATAATAATGTTTTTGATGTATCTATTGGTGGTGTAGGTATTGAGAGTAGGTTGCGTGGAAATATTTTCAGTAGAAGGAAATACGCTACGCCTGCTGGTATTAAACGTGCGATAGCTGAAGGTGAAATTTCTCTTGAAGAGGTATTTAGGAAGGCTAAAACCGTTGAGGCTGAATTTGGTATTGATACTCAAATTCTTCAAGCTGAAAAGGGTGGTCTTGATCTTGAACCTATCAGAGTTAGGGTAGCTAAATCAGATTCTTTAAGGGCTGAACTGGAATCAGGTGTGGGTATGCGTTTTGAAACTGTCGATGGTTCTGTTATGCAGAATCAATTTATGGGCAGTTCTTTATTTGACGTTAATACGGTACGGCCTGATCAAGCAAGACGTGGTTCTGTCGAATCTCAGATGCGTGAGATTGGTAGGGATCTTCTTGGTGACGCTTATAAAGAAATGTTTAGTGGTGATGCTGCTGAGGCTTTGTCACGGTATGTAAATATGTGGCAGTCTAGGATACGTTCGCAATACGTTATAGATTATTCTAATCAGCTTGGCATAACAGTTGAAGGTGTTGGTGAGTCTTGGTATGGGTTAAAGTTTGGTCAAATAGCTGATCAAGTCGCTTTTGAGGAAGCTCAACGTTTAGCAACGCTTTTTGGCAAGCCTAAAAGAGGCGCTTCTTTAATGGACCAACTGTCAGGTTGGACTGACAGCGTTGTTAATCGTGCTCGCAAGGTAGCCCAATATGATGATTGGGCGGAAAGGCCAGCTAGGGATGGTGGGGCTGCTGTTGAAGGGCTTGAGATACCTGTTACTAGGGAAATGGATACGACTGGTAAAAGAGCTGGAACTCAGGAACCTATTGTACCTTTGGTGTATTCCAAAGATCGTCAAGCTTACGATACTATCGTTAATGATATTGCTACTGCTGAGGATAAATTAGCAACCATTGAAGAAGTCATGGCTTTGGTTAATCCTGTTAGCAATCCAGTGGGTAGAAATACATTGATCGCCAATAGGCGGGCTATGCTTAATCTTTCTCCTGAAGCTATTGTTTTACTTCAGGATAGTCGTTCTGCTGTTGACGATTTCATGTCTACTGTTGTTGGTAAGCGACCTACTCTTTCAGGGTCTGCTCGTAAAGAATTGACTCGTCGTCAGTTGTCTATTGTTCGTAACGCAAAGAATCGGGCTGCTGCTTTAGAAACTTATGAGGAAGCTGTCGAATTTTTGCGTGTTATGGCTGAAGAAATACGTTTGCTGTCGCAGTATCGTGATGAATTAGCTGCATTTATTACTCAGATGCGTCAAGAGAAATTAGATTTACCTTTTGAATATCTGATAGATCAAGTGCTGATGATTGATCAAGGTATTGTTACTAATAAGCGGTGGCTTGAGGATGTTGCAAGCACTTATGTGCGTAATGTTATTGAAACTGATGGCACTACTATTATGGCTGATGCTTTGTATGATTTGAGTATGCGTGGCCTTGCTGGGAATTACCGTTGGGCTACGCCTAAGGGGTCTGTGACTTTGCCGTTGCGTTCTAGGCCACAGCCTATGTGGGAACTTGGCGGTAAGCGTAATAGAATTGTTAGTATTGAGTTGGAAGAGTGGGACCCACGCTGGTTTAAGTCTCAAAGAGAATCTTGGACTGGGCATGCTGAGCCACTTCCTATTACTTCTGGTGAAAGCGTTATTACTACCCAGCATGGTTTTAATCCTAGATTTGTAAACGATGAAGGAAGCGAATTTTGGAAAAAGCTTCGTTTCGCTCCTGAAGATCCTGTTGTTGATGCTCGTGGTGTGCCGATTCAAGGCACGCCAACAAAGCCTACGGCGTTGCAGCATTGGGTTCTTGATAAGAAGCGTAATATGTATCGTCCGCCTACTCCTGAGGAAGCAGCGGAAATTAAAGCTACTGGTGGTTTGATTGGGCATGGCATACCTTATGAAGGTAGGCCTGTTGTTCTTACTATTGATAAGAACACTCCTGTTGGTAGGGCTGTTGTTGCTAGGCAGCAGCGTGCTTTAGACGCTGGCACTCCTCAGGTTTCAACTGATCAGGCTTTGTCTGATTTGTCTGACGCTGAGTTGATTGCTTTTCTGGGTCGTAATGAGAATGTTGGTTCTACTACTGTTACTCCTGAGCAGCTTTTGGTACAAGGAGGCAAAGTTGAGCCTGTGTCTATTGCTGGTACGGAAAGAGTAGGCCAATCTCTTGAAGCTGCGGAAATGGAAATGCTAATCAATCAAGCTAGGGTAGGTTATGCTAGGGGTAGGCCACCGTTTGAGCCTGATCCTAGGCCTGCTGCTGGTAGAGAAATTGTGCAAGCGCCTTCTTATAAAACAACTATGAAAGATGGGAAAGTTGTTTACGACATACCTGATTATGTTAGTCCTGTCGCTAAAGTTCGTGAAGCTGCTGAAGCTGTTGGCGACAAAAAGTCAATTACTTGGTCTGGTTATGTGCAAGAAATTGAGCAGATAGTTAAGGACATTGATGAGAACTTGTTGCATTATGCTTGGCTTGAAGCCATAGATAATGTTCCGCAAGCTGTTCGTGCGTTAGAACAGGTCGGTCAGCAAAAAGCTTCAATAGCTTTAAGTAATATGATGACTGATAAACAGGTTCAAAATTTTCTGAAAGGGGTTAAAATCCCTGATGCTGAAACTACGACAGTTACTGAATTTATTGAGATATTACAGGACAGAGTAACTGCTTATCGTTTGGGTGAAGCTGGCGATCCTAAGCTTGTTGAAGCTATGGAAACTAAAATTGCTGAACTTTCAGCGTTTAAAGATCAGCAGTTGGCTGTAATAGATAATGCTAAGCAGAGACTAACTAAACAAATTGAAGACTTTACTGTTTTGAGAAATGCAGCTATGGATTCTTATGAGCAGGGGGTGTTAAGGCAGGAAGAACTTATCGCTATCTTTGACGCTAAAAATATTAGTACTAAAAAAATTATTGATGAGTTGAATTTGGAGTTGGATGAGGTTCGTCAAAGTATTATTACTAAAGATCGTTTAAGCGCTATAGATAATCAGAAAGCTGCTATGGAAGAAGTTCGCAAGGTGCGTAATTTTAGTTCTTTTGCTGATGCGTATGGTGGTGCAGCTAATGAGTATTTGTTACATATGGCTCCTTTTCAGCCTGCTCTTGCAAATATTAAGAGATCTAAAATTCTTAATTCAGAGTTAACTTCTACTATTTCTGATACGACTCGCAGGGCTTTAAGGAATCAGAATTTAGTTGGTGTGGATCTTACTGATGATCAGTTGATTGCTTATGCTGAAGCGTTTCAGGCTGTTGCTAAGACTCAAGATCCTACGAGGTTTGGTGCGTTTATGCAGTCGTATATGCCTCTTGTTAATTATTGGAAGGCTTTGGCTGTTTCTACTACTGGTTTCTTTATGCGTAACTTGTTAGGTGGGGCTTGGATTAATTCTGCTATTAATGATGTGCCTATGGCCTATCATGCTCGTGTTAATGAGATTAGGCGTGCTGCTGTTAAGGCTGGGAATACGCAGGATGTTATGGAAGGTATTGATGCTTTGATAGCTGCTGGAAAGCCTCTTCAGCTTCCTAAGGCTATTGTGCCTGTTGCTGGTTCTCGTACTGTTAATATTGATGAGCTTAGAGCGTTTAAGGCTTGGAATGAAGCTGGTATTGGTGGCAGTGGTCAGGTATCTATAGAAATTAAATCGCAGATGGATGAGTTTGCTACTTGGAAGTCTTCTCGTAGGCCTTGGAAGCAAAAGAGTTGGGATTCTGAGTCACGTTCGTTTGTTCCTAATGACACTGAATATATGGTGCAGAGAGGTCAAGCTAATCCTTTTACTAGTCAGTATCCTTATTTGTCTCCTGAGTTTAAACCTATTTCTTGGATTCGTAGCCGTAACCAAGATGTTGAGTATATGCTTCGTGGCGCTATGGCGCATCATATGATGATGTCTGGGTATGGTTTAGAAGATGCTATGGAGATGGTTGTTAGGCATCATTTTGATTATACGGATTTGACGCAGATGGAGCGCCGTGTGAAGGGCATAATTCCTTTTTGGACTTGGCAGAAACATATTGTTCCTGTTTTGATTGAGTCGATAGGTAGGAAGCCTGCTGCTTGGGGTAGGTTGGCTCAGGTTAAGAAAGAGCTTGAGTTGCATTCTCCTGTGGAAGGTGTGGTTCCTGATTATTTTGCTGAGAATATGGGAATACGTTTGCCGTTTAGTACTGCTGAGGGCAGGGTTTATTGGATGCCTGATCTTCCGTTTAGGGATTTGACTAAGTGGACTAAAGATATGGATTCTTCTACGGATCTTATGGGTATTCCTCAGAATTTTTGGAGGGTTGCTAAGGAGTCTGCGTTTCCTCCTATTAAATTGCCTTTTGAGCTGTGGGCTGGCAAGCAAACGTTCGCTGATATTCCTTTGACTGGTAGGTTCCAGCAAGCTCCTGCTTGGGCTGATGTTCCTGTTATAAGGGATGCTTTGCTTGCTACTGGGGTGGCGGATAAAGCGCCTAATGGCGATCTTGTTATGAGGGATAAACATATTTATATGTTTGACCAGTTGATGCCTATATTTGGGCGTGCTCGTAGGTTGTATCCTAATGAACGTAGAAAGCAATCTGCTTTTACTACTACGTTTATTAACACCTTCCTTGGTGCTGGTATTAGGGTAAACTCTCCTATGGAGCAGATGTCTCAGATAGCAAAGGAAGCTCGTTTGCTGGAAGAGGCTCAAAGAGATCTTAGAGATAAAATGTATAGGAGAGTTTAATATGTCTTTGACTATTATAAGTAGAAGCGGTTGGGATTCTAGGGGGCCTAAGAGGCCTTTGACTAGGTTGAATAAGCGCCGTGTGAAAGGGATTGTATTACATCATTCTGGTGTTAGGAACGGTCCTAAGGGGGTTAATGCTGTTAGGGCGTTTGAGAGGCATCATTTGGATGCTAATGGTTGGAATGCTATAGCTTACAACTGGCTGGTTGATGAGCAAGGGGTCTGCTATGAGGGGAGAGGAGCTGGGTTTGTTTCGGCTGCTAATCGTCCTTGGAATAGTCGCACTGAATCTATTTGTTATACAGGTTGGGGTGGTAGCCCTATTCCTGAGGCTACGAAGCGTTCCATACGTTCACTAGTTGATGATATTCAGAATCGGTATGATCAGAAGTTGTGGGTTAAGGGCCATAGGGATCTTGCTTCTACGACTTGTCCTGAGGCTGTTTTGTATCAGTGGATGCAGGCGGGTATGCCTTTGGATGGTTCTGTTATTAAAACAGATAAAGAAGTCGTTGATGAGAACGTTGAGATCGCTCGTTTGGGTGGTCAGGTGGCTAAAAAGCCGTTATCTAAGCGTCGTAGGAGCCGTGGACAGGCTGTCAGAGCCGTTCAGAGGCGTTTAAATGAGCTTGGGCATGATGCAGGACCAGTCGATGGCCATTACGGCCCTAAAACGGCTTCTGCTGTGCGTTCGTTCCAGAACAAATATCGTGATTTCTTATCTGTCGATGGCGTGGTTGGAAAAAACACTTGGAAGATGCTGTTCTCTTAATGGGACAGGAAGAACTATATATAGGAGGCGGAAATGCCAAAAGGTGAAGGTTACGGAAACTTCGAGGACACGTTCGGGTCGCAAAACAAGCAACCCTACGATTCTTCTTCGTCTGAGAATATGGCTGACATGGCTGTGAAATCGAAGAAAGACGCAGCGTATTTACGTTCAACTAATTTAGGTAACGCTCATTCCAATGGGCGACCATTTGGGAAGTGAGGCGTTATGCCTAAGAAACGTAAACCCAGAAAGCCGAGATATTAACAATGGGTTTGGGCGATTTTTTATCTAGAATTCCTTCCGCAGCTCCGCTGGGGCATCTTATAAATATGGGGCAGGGTGCTCGTGGGTGGCTTAAAGACACTCAAGAGTTAATAGATCAAGATATGGCTTGGAGGCATGCTTATCACGACAGAGCAGTTGCTGAATGGGAACGCTCTAATGCTCCTTCTCGTGCCGAAATTGTGATGGGGCTTAAAGACACCCCGACGTATGACCAAGCTCCTCGTTTAGGTGGCACTGTAGCTGCTGGCCCATCGGGGCAGTACGATCCGATAAGAAGCGCTAATTACAGTATCTTGCCATTAATTGATGGGCCGTTTGATCCTCGTATGACTGCACCGATGCCGAGGAAGTTACCTCCTATGCCTTATTTGGCTGAACCTCCTGCTAGAACTGGCGGAGATGAGCGGTTACAAAGAGAAAGGGATTTGCCTGAACCAACTCAGTATGATCCTTCACCTAGAGACCTGAGGCGGGCTAGGGCTGTGCAGGCGTTAGTAAATATGCCTTCTACTCAGCCTAACATTGATATGACTGGTCCAACAGGGGTAGGGCTTAGCCCAAGGGTGAGTTCAGTAACTCCAAAACCAAAAGAAATAGATTACAGTAATCAGTTGGGGGCGATCTCTTACTCTGCTGGCCCATTTGGTGAAGGCTATCGTGGTAAAGATGGAAAAGATCTCTCCCTTCAGCATTTGTTAATGGATTACCTTGGTTTCCAGAACATGGCGCAAGCGGTACCGTACAATCGTCTTTGGGCTGCTAATCCAATGGCGGTAACAGGAAATCCACAGAGATCGTATTCTGGAGGTTACTAATGACAGACCAGAAAGCTGTATTCAACTTTAAAGACTGGGCTGAACGCACAGGCTGGACGGCAGCACAATCTTTTCTAGCTATCTTTGTAGTAACCGACTTATCTACTTTAAAGGCAGCAGCTACAGCGGGCATCGCAGCAGTTCTTGCTGCTGTTAAAACTCTGGCACAGCAACGCTTCAGAGGGTAAGCCTCATGCCTGACGCAGAGTTCGAGCATACTTGGGCTGAGTGGATGGCTGTAGAGGGGCTTGATCTCGAAGACGAGATCGCTTTAGAAATTAAAGATAACAGGCATCGCCTCGATATGCGTGACGGAACTCACGGACAATGGGACGGAGATGAACTGGGTGTCTTAATTGTCTTTGATGAAGGAGAGGTTAGACATATCCTTAAGTCGTGGGAAGACGCTTCTGACGGTAATATCATGTCTATATTCTCGTTAATGAACTGGTTAGAGGGCGTTACGACGTTTCTTTTTGACTGTTTAAAGCTTAAAGACAGGGAATTATAATCCTAAGCGATCTCTCACTACTTCGTATTCCAGCAATAATCCTCGTATTTTATCTGCTAAAGCGTCTCTTCGCCTAGCGAAAGTGGTCTTGGGGATACCTAGTACTCTAGCTACGAACCTCATTGACAGGCCTACGTCTACTAGCATGTGGTAGATCCATTGTTCTTCTGCTGTTAGGCGGTCAAAGACTTCTACTATCGCTAACGCTAATTCGTTTTGTTTCCTGTGTAGCCCCTCTGTTGATTCCATGGGTTCTTCATGGGGCCTTGTTGTCATTAGAGCTTCTAGCTCTGTTTCAAATTGGCCAGTACCTGACCAGTGTGATGGTCGTTTGAGTCGAACAGGCGCTAACGATGGAAACCCTAGATGCCGTAGCGCTTGAAATAATTTTTCTCCCTCAGTCGGCTCACTCACTTGCCCAAGGCAATAGTTTCGAGCTTATCGAAAAGTATTTTTTGCCCTCGTGGAAACTTCCTATCGGCACATCGTTCTTGTTTATTATGTTCATCATTTCCCTGAAGGTAAGCTCGGCGTAATTTTGCCTTGTAGACGACCATACCCAAAACCAGACAGGAGCGCCAGTACCATCCCACCATTGCATGGCTGCTAGTTTCTCCATCTTTAATTTCAGTGGCGTTTTGCCCATACCTACTACCTCTACAAGCCTCTTTGGATCAGCTTGGATGTAGTCAGGGGTGTATCGTAATACATGAGGGAGGAAATGGAATTTGGTCATTCCTTCTGGCCTGTTAAAGCCGTACCTCGCCCATTGTGTATTCCTTAATTCAAATTGTGTTTCAGCTTCATCACCCATGGCAGCAAAGCGTTCCTGATAGGAACCCTCATGGAATGGCTTGTTCATTTTTTACTCCCTTTCAGTAAATGTATTTGTCTGTCGTCATCGTAGGCTAGGCCGTTCAATGCGTCTTCTATTCCTTTGACGTAGTTGCTGATGTCTCCCCTGAGTGGGGAGAAATCAACATCTACTTCTTTGATTGTCACAAAGGCTTTGTCTTTATATAAAGATATGGTTAGTGAAACAGGGCCATCGAATTTAGGTCCTTTGTAGTAGGACTTGACGGCTGCTTCGTATTCTCTGGTTGCTTTCGGAGTGAAGGTTCCGTTCTTGGTTACTCGTGGCCTTCCTTTACTTTTGGGTCGTATAGGGATTGTGAACTGGTACATTTCAGCCACGATGCACCTTCTGTGATGCTCGTTCTACAAGATTACGCAACTGTTTCTCTCTGTCTGTTCTGTCTCTGAACTTTCCGATTCTTTCATCTAGTTTTCTAGTCCAGTCAA
>VTLG01004313.1_pt1 | contig 25940 bp, 26 predicted proteins | sample 4694571 | NCBI WGS metagenome assembly VTLG01 (sample SAMN12604809, study PRJNA352737) | marine metagenome | biome: ENVO:00000447; feature: ENVO:00000209|ENVO:00000569|ENVO:01000036; material: ENVO:00002151; isolation source: viral sequences binned using virsorter ...
TTCAGGCATATGGGCAAACATAACACGTAAAGGAACACCTCCTGATGATAGTGAAAAGTATGATGGTGAAGAAGATAAATTTAATAAATATTTTTCAGAAGAATCTGGAAAAGGTGATACTTAAATGATAAAAAGAATACATGTAAATCAACATAATATAAAATTTAATCAGAAACATGGTACAAATAAACCTGTCATTACTATTAAAACTTATAAGAATAATAATTATGCACATGAGGTAGATATATTAGGAGAGAGTAAAGTTATTTATAGACCTGATAAACCTTTATCTTGTGGAGCTAAAGTATGGATTGAAACAAATTCAGAGGTGATACTTAAATGAAAACAGTATGGTTATTATATATTCTTATTTCTTTTAATGGTGATCCTAAATTAGAAATACATGAGTATGTTACAGAACAAGAATGTGAACAGGAAAAAGTAAGAGTTATGAACGAAGTTAAAGAAGTATATGATATAGAGGATGTTCAAGCCCATTGTCTATTAACTGTACAAAGTTCTTGACTTTCATAGAAAAGTGTGTAATAATTCCACTATAGAATGCCAATTATGGGTTCTATAACTCGCTTATAAAGGAGAAAAGATGAATATTTTTGATAAAATGCACAGACATGCTATAGGTTTTGAGAGCTTATTTAATCAAATAGATACGTTTCATAACAGATCTATAGATACTTATCCCCCTCATGATATTATTAAACAAGATGAGGAAAATTTCTGTATTGAGATGGCTTTAGCAGGATTTAAAAAGGATGAGCTTACAATAACTTGGCAAAAAGATCTGCTTATAATTGAAGGAGATCGTGCAAAAAGAAATGATAATGAACATTATATTTATAAAAGTATTGGACATAGAACTTTTAAAAAGGTATTTTCATTATCAGAATTAGTAGAAGTGAAAGATGTAAACTTTGAAGATGGTGTATTGCATATTCACTTACAAAAAAATATTCCTGAAGAGGATAAACCAAAACAAATCACCATCAATTAATTGACTTGAGGGCATCAAGATTATCTTGCTCTGCCCTCTTTACATTAGGATATAAGATGAGTAATAATAAAATTATAAATACAGTTTATATTGGATATGATCCCAAAGATCATGAAGCTTATGAAGTTTTAAAATTTTCTTTAAAAAGAATAGCTACCTCACCAGTTAAAATTAGACCTCTTAGATTAAATATTCTCAAGGATATGGGTTTATATAAAAGAGAACACACAACAGATGAGGAAGGACAGAAATGGGATGCTATAGATGGTAAACCTTTTTCTACAGAGTTTAGTTTTTCAAGGTTTCTTGTTCCTGCTTTAGAAATGTATGAGGGTAAAGCTTTATTTATGGATTCAGATATGTATGTTAGAGCAGATATAACAGAATTATTTGACTTATGTAATATGGATTATTATCCTGTATATTGTGTTCATCATAAATATGAACCAGAAAAAACTACAAAGATGGATGGTCAAATTCAAGAACCATATCGTAGAAAGAACTGGTCAAGTCTTATGATGTTTAATTGTGGACATGACTATAATAAAAGACTTACACCTAAAGTAGTTAATACACAAACAGGTAGATGGTTACATGGTTTTGGTTGGCTACCTGATAAAGAAGCAGATATAGGTAGAATACCTGAAGAATGGAATTGGTTAGATGGTCATTCACCTACTGATCTTGAAGCAAAGAATGTACATTTTACTACAGGAGGTCCTTGGTTTTCTAATTGGAATCCAAGTAGATCTCATGATCATAAATATATTATTGAATGGAACCATGATCATGATTGGTTACAGATGAAAGGACTTATAAAAGATGTTGTATAATCAATTATATAATGCTTTACAAAATCATTTTGAATCTCAGAAAAATAAAGCATTATTTCAATTAGAATTAGGTTTTCAAAAACCTGTAGCTGTGGGAGAACATCCTACTTTGGTAGATGATATGGTTAAATTACTTGAGCAATTAACCAATGCTGAAGAATGTTTAGTATCTCTAGAAGATAATTTAGGGAAGTATAGTGGGGATAATGTAGGTAATTTAGATGAACCCTCTGAAAATCCTGATGCAGCTTGGACAGAAGATGAAGAATAAAATGCCACATATAACTTTTGTAACTTCTTTTAATGAAAATATATTAAAAGATTCTGCTCATTATATGCTTAATACTTTATCTGAACATTTAGAACCTACCATTAAATTAATTTGTTATTATCATGACTGTAATTTAACTAGTTATTCTACTCCAAAAAATTCTAATATAACATATAAAAGTTTACATGATATAAAAGATCATGAAGACTTTATAAAAAAATTTAAAATGCATAATGGAACAGAAAATAATACTATTCCATATAATTATCAATTAGATGGAGTGAAGTGGTCACATAAAGTTTTTGCTTTAACTGAAGAAGCTTTTAAATTAGCCGAGCAATCTGAGAAAGCAGGATGGTTAGTCTGGATAGATGCTGATTCTTATTTTAAAAAACGAATAACAAAAGAAGATATTTCTAAAAGACTTTCTTCTGAGACTGATATATGTTTTGTAGAAAATGATGCTTCTTTTATGGCTTTCAATTTAAATAAACAACCTCCTATTGATTTATTGGGTGACTTACGAGGTGCTTATGTATCAGGAGAATTTCTTCAATATAGAGAATGGCATGATTATTTTATACTACAAAGATTAATTAATATTTATCAAGTGCATGGTTTAAAACTTCATAAAATTCCTGCTGTTTCGGATTTTATGGTACACTTTAAAGGAACATTTGATATAAAAAAATTAGCATCTGTACGAAATAAAAAAGGAGAAAGAGTATTTCCTTTATCAGATAAGGTTACACCTGATATAAAACCTAATAGATATAAACAATTAGCTGATCTTGTCAGACAATATAAACCAAAATCTATTATTGAAACTGGTACATGGAATGGAGGTCGTGCTATAGAAATAGCATTAGCTGCATTTGAAAATCAGGATGAACTCTTATATAGAGGTTTTGATTTATTTGAAGATGGTACAGTTGAAACAGATAAAGAAGAAAATAATGTTAAAGCTCATAATACTTATAAGGCTGTAAGTAAAAGACTACAAGAATTTAGAGCTAAGATGATGGAGAAGAAAAAAGTATTTACTTTTACATTAGGTAAAGGAAATACAAGAGATATGTTTCCTTCCATGAAAGATTTAAATGCTGACTTAATTTTACTTGGTGGTGGTAATAGTATAAAAACTATTGAAGCTGAATATAAAAGTACTAAACATAATGACTTAATTATCTTTGATCACTATATAACAAAAGATGAACAAAAAAATATTTTACCAGAAGAATATAGAGGAGTTAATAAAACTTTTGATAAAATAAAAACAAAGAAAAAGGGAGTAAGAAAATTTGTTTTACCTTCTGGAGATATAGTTTTAGGAGGAGGTCATACACACTTAGCTCTAGTTTTACATAATCCTAAACTTTCTGATTTATCATCTGCTCTTAGACAAGTTCCAATCGTTGTTAATCCACGAGATTGTGTACCAAAAGATTATATTAGAAATAATATTAAAGCTAATATGAAACTTATAGATAAAAATAAATGGATAGATAAATGTGTAATGCATGATGAAACAGCTTTATTAATATCAGGAGGACCTTATATAGATTATGAAGAATTAAAAACTACGATAAGAAATAATCCTTCAGCTAAAGTTTTATGTGTAAAGCATAGTTATCCTTTTCTATTACAACAGGGAATAAAACCTTGGGGGTGTGTTGTTCTTGATCCTAGACATATTGATGGAGTTAGTACACATGGTATTGTTAGAAAAAATTTATTTAAAACTGTAGAATCTACGACTAAATTTTTTGTAGCATCTATGACTGATCCATCTGTTACTAAATATTTACAAAAGAATAATGCTGATATATGGGGATGGCATGCTTTTACTGAATCATTAAGAGAGGAAGCTGAACGAAATTTAGGTATACAAAATAATCAAGTTAAGATTTTAGATGAATTACAATTACCTGAAGGATCAACTTTAATTACAGGTGGTACGTGTGCTGCTATGAGAACTATAGGTATTATGCATACTATGGGATTTAGAAAAATGGAATTTTTTGGTTTTGATTCATGTCTGGACGAACCAACAGATGAAATGAAAAAAGAAACTACAGGTGCTGAAGATGAAGATCCTAAACCTAAATATTTTAAAGTTGGTGTAGCAGATAAATTTTATTGGACTACAGGAGAACTCTTAGCTATGGCTCAAGATTGTGAGAGAATTTTTTCTGATAAATCTATGGGAATACTTTATACGTTTCATGGTAAAGATACATTAATAGCTGATCTATGGAAATTAGCACAGAAAAAAGAAACATTTAAAAGTTTGGAGGATTTATTTAATGATTAAATTAAATAAGAAATATACTAAAAAAAATCCCTCTAAAAAATATATAGAATTAACTAATAATTATAAACAACAACATCTTGAAGATATAAATCCAGGAGTTCCTCATTACGAAGGTATAAGTTTAGAAAAACATATAACATCTATTACAGATGTTTTAAAACATAATAACTGTAAAACTTTACTAGATTATGGAGCAGGAAAAGGTATTTTATATACAGATAATTATAAAAAAATAACTAAGAATATTTCAAAACCTGTACATAAACATTGGAAACTTGACAGCTATAGCCTATATGATGTTGGATATAAAAAATATTCTAAATATCCTGAAGGAAAGTATGATGCTGTTATTTGCACAGATGTTATAGAACATATCTGGAAAGATGATTTATATTGGTTTACAAAAGAGTTATGTTCGTTTGCACAAAAACTTGTATATGTGAATGTAGCATGTTATGCTGCAAAAAAAACATTTAATGATGGTACAAATGTTCATGTTTCTATTTATGAACCTAAAGAATGGATAAAATTTTTTCATACTATAAGAAAAGATTTTGACGATTTAAAGATTTATTTAGTAACCCAACATCAAGAAATGGTTACGGAAGGAACTCTATTAAAAAGAAAGGGTAAAAATGCTTAGTATATTAACAAGTCTATTACCTCTTATTAGTGATGTTCTTGATAAAGTTGTTCCTGATCCTAAAGCTAGGGAAGCAGCAAAGTTAAAACTTATTCAAGAAGCACAAGCAGGTAAATTAAAAGAAGTTGAAAAACAATTATCAGCTATTGTAGCTGAAGCACAGTCCAAAGATCCTTGGACATCCAGAGCAAGACCTACATTTCTATATGTAGTGTACTTGTTAATATTAACATCAATACCTATGGCACTTGTTCATGCCTTTAACCCTGAACTAGCACTACGATTGATAGAAGGTTTTCATGGTTGGTTGGCAGCCATACCTGAATCTATTATAACATTATTTGGTGTGGGTTATCTTGGTTATACAGGTGCTAGAAGTTATGATAAATATAAAAGATTAAAATAGAGAGGAAAGATATGGCTAGAAAACCTAAAACAGAACTTAAAAAATTTATGCTAAAACATAACATCAAAAAATCTTGGGTGGTTGTAGGTGTTATTGCTGTTATATTTTTATTGGCATTACTTTTTGGAGGACCTAAATCAGCAGATGCAGAGGAAGGATATAGTACTCTTCCAGGATGGTCTGGAGGTTATAGATACTACTTTAATATGGATGTAAGTCCTCAAAGTAGATTAAGATTATTTGGAAAATATAAACAAAGAAGTGGAGATACTATTAAATTTGGTTGGGATAAACAAACTGGAAAAGATCTAAACCAGTTTTCATTTAATCATGATAGTAGTGGTATTCTATTTATAGAACAGGAGTTTAAATTCTAATGCCTGATATATTCTATGTAGCTATGCTTATTGTATGCTTTCATGGTGATTGTACAAGGTTTGAAAGTGCTCCTTATTCAAAGAACATAGGTGTAGAGGAATGTCAGAAGATGTTAAAGTATACATTTCAGACACAAGTAGGACCTTACTATGATGAGATTATAGACTTTGAGAAAGATAAACCTGAAGATATTAGAATAGAATATGCAGGTTGTGATACTACTCAAAGAAGACCAGACGATAATGATTGGAGGATAATACCTGATGTTGAAAAAGATCTTATACCAAATCAAAATGATCTTAAATGGCAACAAGAAAAAGGAAGAGAACTCTAATGTCTTTGTTGTTGCTTTTTATTATGCTGTTATAACAGGATGTGTTGCAGGTTTAATACATTGGGTTCTTAATTAATGTCCTTAAACAAAAAGCAAGAACGTTTTGCACAATCTTATGTATTACATAGGAATGCAACAGATGCTGCTAAATCTGCAGGATATTCTAAAGGTTCAGCTAAAAATCAAGGCTATCGCTTACTTAAAATTCCTGAGATTAGAGAACGAGTAGAAGATTTAGAACAAGAATTAGAAACAGATGTAGATGTTATATCTGAAATTGAAAAACAATATCAAGTAGCTACAGGAAATAAACATACTCAAAGTGCATTGAAAGCTTTAGAACTTTTATCAAGAGTTCGAGGAGCTAAGAGTGATAAAAGTGAAAATATTTCTACTGAATCTTTAGAAGAAGAAGTTATGGAATGTATAAAAATTTTAGGTAAGAAAAAAATTATGGAATTTATTAAGAAGTGTGGGTTTTAAGTATAGTAAGGATTAGTTATTTCAGCTTCTTCATGTGATATACTTTTAATATCTTCAGGAAAGTAATGTTGTAGTGTTTGTTCTACACCCATCTTTAAAGTATATATAGATGATGCACATCCTGCACAAGACCCACTTAATTTTACATGAACATGCTTATCTTTTTTATCATAAGAAAGTAATTCTATTTTTCCACCATGCATAGATATAGAAGGTGTTATATATTTATCTATAGTTTCTGTAATCTTATCTTCTATAGATTCCATTAATAGCTCCATATACAAGGTCTAGGATATGTTTCTTTATTTATAGTATCTAAATGAATAAATCTTTCTTTATGTGGACCAGTCTGTTTAACTCCTATACCAGTAAATCCATGTTTAAAAGCTAACTGAACAATCTTAAAAGCTTTTTCCCCATAACATGCTACATCTACAGCTTTACCATGTGTATGAGCAGACTTTTTCTTTCCTCCTATTTGTTGATTATAATCAGATCGTCTATAACCTGATGATATAATCATGGGTGAATTTAATTCTCTTCGTAAGGTCATAAGTTTTTTCATAAAATCTTCATTCATATGCAGTTCACCTGTACCTTTGCATCTCATTTCATCCTCTGAAAAAAAGATCCATCTATTATTTATCACGATTTAGAAACTTTTCCATAGCCACGTTTAGCTACTCCAATACCTTTATGTTTTTTTCTTTTTCTTTTTTTCTTAGTAATAAGTGAACCACCTTCACTAAATGGTAAAGGCATATCCATTAACCAACTAGGTATACCTCCAATATTACCACTTATATCTTGCATAAGAGGATCACTCATATATCTATTTCCTAAATTTCTTAAACGTGTGAGCCATCTATATGATGGAGGAGTATTACTTAAATTATCAGCCATTATATTTTGTTACCTTTCCATAGCCACGTTTAGCAGCACCAACACCTCTATAAACAGTACCAGAATTTTTTCTAGCTATAATTTGCCCACCAGATTTTCTAGCTATAATTTTTCCACCAGATTTTTTAGCTATAATTTTTCCACCTTCTGATCTTTGAAGAAAGTTTTTTACTGAAGGATGCTGTTTGGCTGCCCAATCCATAATCTTATCTGAGTATAAACCTCCTGCTAATAATATTCCTCTTCCTAATTTACCTCTCTTAGTCTTTCCTATAAGAGGATTACTCCAAAGCCATCTAAGAAAGCTCCTAGTTTTTTTATCTTTTGCTTGATTTACTACTTCTTGTACAGGTGTGTTTGCATTAATTTTTGCCACTTTAAGATTCATCTTAGCTATTTTTTCTTTAGATCTTATCTCAGCTAATTTATTTTTTTCTCTTAATAACTCAGTTTTGTTTTTTATCTTCGATAATTTATCAGCTTGATTACTTTGTCGTAAAGATTTTATTTCTTGTTTTAATTTAATTCTATCTCTCTTTGCTGTTAATTGAGCTTTAGTAGGAGCAAGACTTCGTTTACCCCACAAATAAGCTTTTCTACCTAGACTAGGTGTTTTTCTAGGTGGTGTCTTTCCATAAGCTTTTCTTGCCATTTTATTTTTCTCCTCTATTTAATTGGTCAATCTTATCTTCTAGTCTATCAAAGCGTGATAAGATTTGTTGTAAATCATCTTTAACATCCTGTTTAGATGCATAATGAATAGCTATATGTTCTCTTGTTTTAGAATCTTCTAAAGCGTGTTCTTTTAAATCAGTTCGTAAAGTAGAAATAGAAGTATTAACTCCTTTTAACCACCAAAGAAATCCCCCCACAGTCAATGTTAATATTGCATTCCAGATCATATTCATGCTATCCATTATTCAACTCCTAGTTTTCTATAATATTCGTACATGGCTATTAATTCATTTAATGGTATGGGAGTTCCTGCACCTCCTTTACCCATAGCTTCTCTTCTAGCTCTATCTGAAATAGATACAGGTTCAAAATAGTTAGCCATAATTTTAAGAAGTTTGTTCATATCGGCTGATTTATTTCCAAGGATTCCTTCTTTAGTTAAACTTCCTGCCATCCTTTGTTCATCTAAACCTAATGCATAATATGAATCTAAAACTCCTTTTAATATTTGAGAAGATCTTCTTTTTTCTACTTGAGATTTATTATATGCTTTTATAACATCTTCAGGTTTTACATATCTATAATCTCCTATAACTTTATTAAAATCATAATCAGATCTTTCTACAAGTTTTAGTAAAGGTCCTATATTATTTTTAAATGATGTTGTTAAATCTTGTCGTGTTTTTTTTAATCCAAAAAAAGCTGGTAAATCTACAGAACCTTTAGGCATAGAATAACCATATCTATTTACTGCTGTAGCTCCAGAAGGTAAACCTCTTGATACTCTACTTTGTTCATATTCTAATCGTTTTAATAAAAATTTTATTGTTCCAGGAGTCAAAGCTACTCCAGTATCCTTTAAAAATTTTAATACTTGAACATCCTTAGGTCTTCCTTCTGTACCTGATATTCCTTTTAATATAGCTTCTGTTATTATAGAAGGAGAAATAAATGGAGATGCTATATCAAGTGCTGCATCACCAATTATATTATTTAATTCAGCTTCATTATATTCATCACCATTTTTAATTCTCTCTGTAATTTTTCTAATTGGTTTTTTAAGATATGAATAAGGATCAATAGGACCCAGATCTATAAAATCAACACCTAATTTATTATGTATATCATCATAAATATTACTTAAAAATAATTTGGCAGTTCCTTGTCTCCATGCAGGACCTGTTTTATCTATATTTTTTACATCATCATCAGAAATATTAAAAGCTTGTTTTGTCATCTCAGTACCATAATCACCAGCTAAAGCTGCTACAGTCATTCCTCCTAATCTTTTCATTCCAATGGCACGTAAAGCTGCAATAGATCTTGGATCAGTTATACCTAATTCTTTTGCAGTTACTCCTGTTATATCTTTCCATGTATTCATTCCTAAGTTTTTTACATTTCTCATAATTTCAGAAGGAAAGGCTGTAAAATTTCCAAAAGGAGTGTAACGTAAATATTTAACAAACTTTGGAATTAATGCATAATTAGGCATCATATCTCTTGTTCTTTGAGCTGCAAATTCTTCTAATGCTTTTTTAGATAAATTTGGTAGTGCTTTACCATACATCTTTTTTAATTCTTCAAAATTCCATATTTTAAAAACATTATCTTCAGCTTCATAAACTCTTGTTAATCCTGTTGCTGCTTTTTTTCCTAATCTTCCAACTACCCATTTTTCAGCTACTCCTGCTGGACCACTTTTAAATGCTTGACCAGCAACTGCTTTTAATGTTTCAGCAGAAGTTGAACTATCTATCACTCCTAATTCAATATATCGTCCTACTTTATCTCTAAATTCTACAGAACTTCCAGAAGAAAATCTTTTCATAGAATCTCTCATAGCTCTAAAACCATGTATAGGATTAATAGTACCATTAGCTACCATCATAAATACATTACCCATGACATTTCTACCATGAGTAGGAATAGATCCTATTGTTGCACCTGCTTGAGAAAATGTTTTTAATTTTAGAAAAGTATTCATAAGAGCATTATCTCTGGCAAACATAACTTCTGTACCCTCTGCTAATCCTTTTGCAAAAGCATTATCTGAAAATAAACCTTTCAAAGGATTATCTAATCCTGCTCTAATCCCTGAACTTATACCTAAAGCATCTTCTCCTATTTTTGTTAAATCTTTATTGGCTACCTTATCGGTCCATTGTGTTAATATTTTTCCTTCGTCTGTTCCTTCTTTAGCAATCTGTCTTAAATATTTATGTTCAGCTATAAGACGAGCAAGTTTAGTATATGTTTTAGCATAACTTGCATAAGGATCTTTTACTTCTCCCCATAAAGCACGAATCTCAGGAGCAATAACTCCTTTCTTTTTTAATATTTTAGAAGTTCTATTTGGAATTTGTCCACCCCAGAAACGTGTAATCTCTGTTTCCTTCATTCCTTTTGTCAACCATTCAATAGTTGAATCTATTTCTCCTGGATTTTTTAAAAATTTAGATAAATAAACTTTAGCATTTTCTCTAGCTATAGGATCAGGGATAAAATCAGGATTATCAAATATATCATAACTTCGATTTAAATAAGCTCCCATGTTTTTACCTATTATTAATTGAAGTTGTGAAGGAATAGCTATTTTTTTATCTACCCCGTTAGCTATAGTTTTATTTGTAATATCTGGATTTAATTTTTTTAATTCATCAACTGTTGTACCTAATTTTTTAGCAATACTTTCAAATGTTTCTTTACGATTTATTTTTAAAGAACCAGCTAAAGCAATATTATCTTTAACATACTTAGACATAGTATCTAAAGGTCCTCTTAATTCTAAAACAGTTGTAAATGTTTTTGGATGGTTCTTTTGTAACAAAGTAAGATAGCGTTCTTCACCTGCTAATGCTTCAGTTAATACAGAAGATTCAACATTTTCCTCTTTTGCTATTCTTTCTAGTTTATTAATTCTACCTCTAGCTTCTTCTAAAGATTTTTTTCCAGCGAATTGTCTTTTTAATTGTGTAGCAAGAGTCTTATCTGTTAATCCCATTCGAGAAGTAAGGGTAGATTTAATAGTTCCATGTAGATCAATTCCTGTCTTTTGTAATAATCTATTAACAAGTCTATAAGCTCCTTTACCAGTTCCAAATATTCCTTTTAAAGCTCCAAACATAACTCCACTTGTTATTGAATTTCCAATAATACCATCTATACGTTGTTGAGCTTCTGTATCTTTAGGGTTAACTTTTAATTTAGCAAGATAAGGTTCTATCTCTGGTACTGTTTCTATTAACCAATTAATAGTATTTTCTTCTGGTCTTAAAGCAAATGTTTCTCCAACTCCAAAAGAAAAACTTGCCCTAACTAATTCAGGAAGTTTTCTTGTTAATGGAAGAGCACGTAAAGTTTTTGATGCAATTTTTCCTGGAATAATTAATCCTGCTCCAAATTGAGCAAACTCTTCAATAAGCCCACCACTTCGAGGATCAAATAATTGTTGTCTTTTTTCTTCTGGAATCCCTTTTTCAATCGCTTCTTTTAATCTACTGGTAGTTTCAGGAGCTACTACATCTCCTACAAATTTTGCCAGTCTACCCCCAGAACTTATAAATGATCCTAATATTCTTGATCCTACAGTTCCTGGTAAATTTGTAGCTTTACCAGAAGCAACATCTGCATCATATCTTTTTGTAGCACTTATAAAATCTTCTAGAGAAACTCCTCTTTCTTCTAAAAAACTTAGTATATCCTCACGAGAATCAATCTCTCCTGATTCTGTTTTATAATCAAGATCTTCAGTAAGTGTTTGATACTTACCTGAATAAGGAGAAAGAGCCATTATTTTATTCCTCTAATCCAACTATTTTTTTCCAATCTGGAGGTAGTTTTTCTATCATTGCTGGAGATAAGTTATCTATTGCTTCTGCCATTTTTTGATAACCACCAACTTTATAGGAATCAATTAAGTGTGCAACAGTCTTACCATCAAGAACACTAGTCAGCCATGGAGCTATACTTCTTATAAGTGATATTGCTCTTTTTTCTGCATCAGTTCCTGCTGCATATTGTGCGATTATTTGATCTGATATAATTTTTTGTTTATCTAATTCATAAGCTCCTAGAGTTACAGCAGAAGTTAAGTCATCTCTGTTTAACTCAGCTTCAGCTCTTCTAGATTCAACATTCATATCTTCTAAATCTTCTACTCTTTCTCTATATTCTTTACCTGTAGCTGTTGTATCTTCTACAAAACCTGGAACTTGTTCTAAGAATGCTTGAACAGGAGGGCTTGGACTTGTAGCCATAGCAGCAAATCCTTGAGCCATACGAGCAAATATTTCAGAACGTATAGCTTCTGGAGCTGCATTAATTCGAGTTGTTATTTTCTTATCTTGTTTTCTTATAGCTTCTCTAACTTTTTCATTAGCATTTTTACTTGCTGCAAAAGCATCTATAATTCTTTTTTCATAATCACTACTTTTACCAAGAGTACCAGCTAAATTATATTCATCTAATATATTTTTACTTAAATCATAATTTGATCTTTCGGTATCAGCAACTTCTAATTTAGCCTCTTTATCAAGTTCAGGTATTTCTGATGTTATTGAAGTTTTTAATCGGTTATCTTTATTAAAATAATCTATTACATTTGAAGTTCCAGCTAAAGAAAACTTTTTTCCTATCTCATATATAGAAGCAAGAGATGGATGGGTTAATGCCTTTTTGTCTTTCTCAGGCATATTCTCTATATCCTCAGCAGTAAAACCAGATTCATATAATGGAGCTTCCCCTAGTGTTATCTCACGGAACCTCGCTTCCCATCCTTTTTCAGTTAAAGGAATTTTATCTATATTCTTAAAATTCATATTAGGAAAGTGTGAGGCTATCTTATCTCTAAAAGTTTTTGAAAGCCTACCTATAGCATTAAAAACTATACCTCTATTATTACCTATATCTTTCAGACGAAGATGTGTATTAAAGTCTTTATGCCAATCATTAGCAATCCAAAGTTCTTTATCTGTAGTATTTAAACTATTAAATATATTTTGAGCTTCAGTTGCTTGTAGATTAGTTAAATCATGACCACCAATAGTGGTTACTCTAGTAGCTCCAGTAGCCTGTCTTTTAATAATTGGAAGACTTACTAAACCTCCTTCTTTTCTAGCTATAATAGGACCCCCACCTGCTGCTGTCATATTATTTACAGGTGTAGGTCCTTCATAAGATGCTTGATAATTTTGATTATTATATGTAAATAAAGCACCTTCACCATTTCTAGAAAGTATATCAGCATTTAAAGCTTCTAATGAAGAAGGAGTTTCAGATTTTTGTGTAGCTACAAAATTTTGTGTAACTGGAGTTGAAGTTTGTGTTTGTGTTGGAAAAAAACCTGCTGCTCTAGCTTGTCGTATTACATCTCCTATACCTCCTGATATTATTCCTTTATCTCCTATATGAATATTACTATCACCTGGATGTGCTATTCCACGACCCCCAAACATTCTATGTACCATTGGTAAACTTCCTAATCCTCCTCCAGCAGATAAACCATGTATTGAGGACCATTTATTTTGGAGAGTTTCAGGTTCTTTTTCTTGTCCTGTATCACTCATCATCTTATAAAATGTTTGAGCTAAAGGTGGCATAGCAAGAGGATTTATTGAAGATCCATATTCTCTGTTTGATTTTGTATTTAATAAGTCTACAAGTTCATCTGATTCTTCTGTTTTTTTATTTAATAAGTCTTCTAATGCTAATACTTTATTTTCATACTCAGATCGTTGTTCATAATTTTTTCCATAATCTGGAATTGTTATGTCTTCTACTCTATCTTCTTCGGAAGGTCTATTCATAAAAGAAGTATAAGCTAAGTTATCCTTTGATCCATGAGCTTGATGTATAATATCTTGTAAACCTCCTCCAGTTTTTGCTGGTCTATTAACAGGTCCATATCCAGGAAGTGAAGAACCAAATCCTTGAGGAGTAAATCCACCATAAGCACCATATAAAGAACCTATAGTACCAAGTCCACCAATTAATTGATTAGCTAAACTTGGTTGAGGAGGGGGAGCTGTTCTTTGAATCTCTTGTCTTAATGCAGGAAATCCTTGAACTGTTGCTTGGTATTGTCCTAAAATATCTTCAGGATACCTTTTTTCTTCTAAGAATTGTCTATATGCATCATCTAAAGCTGCTTGTGACATTTTTTGTTTTTCTTCACCAATAGCTTGCATAGCACCTAATTCTCCTGCTTGTGCTTTATATCCTGCTTGTCCTAAAGTTGCTAATTGAGATGCTGCAGTTCCTTCTCTTTGTATTTGATCTTCAAATATTCTTTGAGCATCTTGATAAGAAGCTAAACTTCCTCGTGCTTGTATATCAGCAAGAAGTTGTGCTTGATTTTGAGCAGCCATTCCTTCAACAATAGCTTGTCTAGAACCTCCAAAAGGTTGTATCTGTGCAGCTTGGGCTTGTAATCCAGGAAGAGTTTGTCCTTCATATCTTTCTTGAGCTTTTCTTAATTCTACATCTGTAACAGCTTGCTGATAAGGAGACATTAATTCTTGAGCTTTTTCAGGAGTAAATTGAGCTGTTGTTCCTCTTGTTAAAGCAGTAGCTTCATCAAATATAGGAGCTTGTGTACCTACTAATCCTGATATACCTGTAAAAGCTTGTTGTTGTTCAGGAGACCAATCTGCTATCGTAGGTCCTGTATATGGCATATAGCCTTCATCAGATCTTTCTTTATGTAATGATTGTGATTTTTGTAATAAATCTTTGTAAAATGGAGAAACTTCTTCGGCTAATTTTTGTTGTGTAATTGCAACTCCTTGTGGAGGTGCACTTGGATAAGGTGTTCCTACATTAAAAAGAGATGATAATACTGATGGCATTTGTTTCTCCTAAACTGTCAATGACTCTAAAGCACGTGGTCCATCTATTTGATTTGGTTGTTCCTTGGTTCCATATGCTTGTTGTCTAATTTCTTTTATCTTTTCATCCATAACTTTAGCACCTTCATTAGGATTTCCATTACCTAATGCTGCCATTGTATGACTATCTACTACATATTCTGTAGGACTTACAGCTAATGTAGCTACTTGTTGTCCTTGTTGTTTATCTACGATTGGCATATAAACATTATCTTCCATACCATGTCCTTGACCTGGAACTTGTCCTGAAAATTCTGGTGCTGCAAATTGAGGTCCTCTAGCTACTCCTAAAATTCCTCCTTCATTTCTATTAATTTGTCCTCCAGTTTTAGTAGAAATAGCTGAAGTCATGCCTGGTGTAGTACCATAAGTATATGTTGGAAGCATAGCTACTCTTGAAACATTACCAAGAGCTGTATTTAAAATTCTATTTGCTTCTTCTGCATTATTGAAAGGAATTGTTCTACCAGTATTGGTTTTGAAAATTTGTTGTGATCCAAAACCTGCATCAACTTTTGTCCAACCTAATTGAGCTAATTTATCTTCTTCAGACATTTTTGCTAGATCTTCCATGGCATACTTAGCTGGAAAATCTTCTTGTGTTGCTGAGTACAGTAAAGCTTTACCTCCCATACCCCAAGGATCTGTTTTAGCAGTTTGTACTAAATCACCAAATCCTTCTTTAACACCAGCCCAACCAGTAGTAGGTCCTGCTGTAGGTGCTACTCCTCCTCCTGCTACTACTTCTGGAGATGGTAAAGTTCCTGCAGTTGTTGGAAATTGCGTAAATGAACCATGTGGTACAGGAGCTGTAGGACTAACAAAACCTCTCATTCCTTCTACACCTATTTGTCCAGGATCTGTTACTCCTGATAAATTAATTTGCTGTGGTAATTGACCAGAGGTTGCTAATTGTCCAGTACTTGGATTATAAGCTAGTCCTACTCCTCTTGCAGAACCTGATGGACCTCCTGCTAAGTTAGTAGGTGTTTGACTTGCTTGTACAAAAGTACGAGCTGAACCTGTAGGTATTGGTTTTAATCCAGTAGTAGTAGTAGTAGTTCCTTTAGTACCTGCTGTTGCTGCTGTTCCTGGACCTAGTGCCCATTTGCTTAGTCCTGCAGTTGCTCCAGATATAAGAGCTTGTTTAAGAGCATCCCTAGGTTTAGCTCCTGCTATTAAACTACCAAGTCCTGCTCCTCCTCCTACCATTAATCCTGTTGCTAAAGGTGAACCTGCTGCTAACCATCCTGCAGCTCCTGTACCTAAAGCTGCTGATCCAAATCCTAAACCACCTAGGATAGCTGGAGCAACAAATGGAGCAGCAATAGCTAAAGCAATAGGAGCTATTTTTCTTAAAAATCCTCCCCATCCTGCTCTAACTACAGGTAAATCTGAAAGTCCTCCTCCTTGTGCTCTAGGTATAGTTTGAGGAGCCATAGAATATAAACCACGTGGTTGTTGCATTAGACGTAATCTATCCAGAGAATTATAAGGAAAAGGTTCATTCTGAATTATATCTCTGGCTGTTTCAAATGGTACATTCATGTTTTTTTTCTCCGAGGATTCATATAGTTTGAGGTATTATACTGTACTTCTTTCATGTTCGCAATAAGATCAAGTTTATTCTTTATAGTTGGAGTATTTTTTAATACAACTCGTCCCTGATTTAAATTACTTATCATAGTACTATCATTTATAATTTTAAAATATTCATTAATATTCATTAATAAAAGTTCTTCCATGTTGTAGATGCTGCTGTACTTACATATCCTTTATATTTACCAGCACTTGCTGAATAAACAATATCTCCTTTACTAGGTCTATTAATACTAGATATTGTTACTACTACTTTTATATTACTTGTTGGAGTAGAATCAGCTATCTGATCTCTTGTATTTAATTCATCAATTAAAGCTGTACCCCATCTATTAATTTCATTATATGTTTTCTTTAACTCTTCTATAGTTAAGGAAGATAAATGAGGAAGTATAGGATATACAGACACTATCTACCTCCATCAGGTTGAACAGCAAGTCTAAGTGATCCCCATCTCCATTTTGTTCCTGTTGAATTACAAGATACTCTAATTTTTCCTTGTCTTCCTCTAGCTCTTACATTAACTTTTTGTGTTGTATTAGATATAGCAAATGGTCCTTTTTCTGTTACATCTGTACTTTCAGGATATTGTTTTGTTTTAATACTAAATTTAATATTTCCTGTATTAATATCAAAGTCAGGAATAATTTTATCCATGAACATTAATTGATTTCCATCCTCTATATCAAAATCAGCAGATTGAATATATGAAGTTAAGCCTGCTCCATTACCTGTAAAAATATCTACTGGTTCATTATTATATAAATTATTACCTCCACTAGATGTTCCTGTTGTTATTGTATTTCCAAAAACTGTTCTATCTGCAAATGTTGTCCATAAAGTTGTACCATATGCCCAATAGTTTTCTTCAGGAGAATATAAAACATAACTATCACATTCATCTGAATCATTTGATGGATATAGCCAAATAATTTCTTTAAACTCTGAGTTAATTCCTGCAAATACTTTATCTTTTTGATCTATATTTAAATTATCAAAAACATATCTTCTAATTGTAGAAGGTAAATTTCTTACTTGACCATCATAGGCATAAAAATTTTCATATCCCATCCAATAAGTTATACCATTATAATCTATTCCAGAATGAGGAGCTAATAAACCACAATTTGTTCCTGCCTGTTTAAACTGAAATGTAAAAGGAGGTCCAACAAATGTCATAGTCCATAATGAATTGTCTGTCCATATATTAATTGCATTTCTTGATCTAACTCCTCCAACTACTCTTGTACCATCTGTTAATATAGTTTCTCCAGAAGTTGAACTTACTGAAGGTGTCCAATTTGTTCTATCTTCTTGATCACTCCATCTAACTACCATAGGATTATAGGTTCCTGAAGGAGAAGCTGTAGTTCCAAATTCATTTGTACCTAAAGCAATTAAATGTCTATCATTAGGAGATATTATAATACTATTTACAGTTGTAGGTGAATTTGTTACTTTTACAGATCTTATAGGTGTTGTAGAAGCATCTGTATCCCAGTAATATATTGGTCCACCTCTTCTATTTGCTATAACATCTTCACCCCAGTTATCTAAACTCCATTGAGTAATCTCACTTACAAAATCACTAGCTCCTGTAGATGTTGCTTGATTCCATGCTCTAGTTTCTGAAGCACATACAGTTGCCTGATAAGATGCAGCTCCATATCCTAAACCTGTTATAGCTTGATCAGCACCTGTTGCTATAAGATAATGAAATGTTGCAGATCCTGCTTGAGTTGATGTAGCTCCTGCAGCACCTGATACTTCTATTGCATATACATTTGAATCAACAACAGAAATAGAATAAACATCATCTAATGTAACATCTGATCCTATTACTGCAGCACTTGTGAAGAAAACATAATCACCATCACTTCTTCCATGAGCATTATCAGAGACACAAACTCTTGTTGTTCCTACTGATGTTCCAAATACATTTGTTAATGTTACTGATACAGAAACAGGTGTTATATCAAAAAGTTCATCCCCATTATGTTCATATAATTTTTTATCAGTTCCCCATAATGCTCTTTTAAATTGAGTATTATCTTGCCATGTAATTAAATCTCTTCCAATACCATCAAATTTATCATCAATTTTTGTTGAATAACCTCTTAATACTTCAGGTTTACCAGCACGAAAACGTACTCTATCTCCATCATACCATTTACCTTCTTCAGCATACTGAGTGGATTCTCTATGAAATCCTGCTGCAAAATCTAATTTAACTAATTTAGAAGTCATTTATTACCTATCAAAGTTTTTTAATAAAGCTGCATCAATCGTTGTTGAACTTCTAGCTATATAACATAATATATCTACATCACCAGCACCAGTACTTAATGTAGGAACTGTAGCTGATACAAATTGCCACACAGTATTATAACCTAATGTTCTCGATCCAGTACCATCTTGAATAATATGAATAGTTCCACTTTGTCCTGCAACAGCATTTGTTGGTGCTGCTAATGTTCTATTACCACCTAAAGTTACTAAGAAATTATTACCAAGAGCAAAGTCATTTGTAATACTTGCAGCATCTGTTAATGTTGTTATTGGATTATAAGCTCTGGCAGATGTACTAATTTTTAATGAACCTGCTTGATATGTTATATTTCCTCTAACAGTTGCATCAGTTGTTACAGAAGTTCTTACATATCTTAAATCTGCTGCTGATACTTCTGGTACATTAGAAGCACATACTCCTATATCTGCTGAAGCTGCTGTGCCTAATCCTAATCCTTTTGTATTTTGTGACCAAATAGATGTACCATCATTAACAATTAAACCTACTGCTCCAAAAGGAATATCATAACCAGTTCCTCCAGCAGTTTTAATTTTAACAATATCAGAAGCAGTTGTATTTGCAGATACTCTATTATTAACTACATATGATTTTGAATTGGAAGGTGCTAAAAAAGTAATAGTTGTATGCGTACCACCTACAGAACCTTTAACTTCTAGAAAAGCTGAACGAGCTACATCAGAACCTCCATCTACTGCTGATAATGTTACAGTTGCTGCTGATCCTATTGAAACTGTTGTATAAGCTGCTATAGCATCATCAACTAAACTTATAACACCATCATTCAATACAGTACCCCAAGAATTAGGATTATCTCCATCTCCTTGTTTCGTAAGTCGTATTCTAGTTGTATAACTTGATGCCATTGTTTACTCCTATTGTTTCATTTCTACTGTGCTATCAATATCATAATTGGCTCCACTATTATCTCCTCCAATTAATGCACAAGAAATTGGATCGTTAGGTCTGGTAATAATTATTGTCCATGCTCCATTTTCATTATTAACAAACAGTTCAACTAATTCATTATGAGAATTTATTGCCCACCATTTTCTTGCTTCTCCATGTTCTTGTTCTAAATTTCCTGTAAGATCAGCATATTTTGCACACATTAAACCTTTCATATATGTTCTTGTTTCTATTTCTATATCTTGTTGAGCTTTTAAACTTGTTGTAAAGAACATTATAGTAAATAGTAATCCTATTAAAATAAATCTCATCTTCTATAACCTTTCACATAATAATCATCTGGAAAATCCTGACGTTTTTGAATTATTTTTATAGTTCTATCTTCATTATATTCATTTTCAAATATTGCTTTAAAGTCATCCATAGTAGATACATTCATAATAGCTGTACAAATTTCTTCACATTTTTCTCTTACATCTGCTATATATGTTATAACAACTTCAGGTATATCTGTATCTGCAGTTACTTTTCGTTGAACTAACCAATCAAATCCTTTTATTAAATGATTAGCTTGTTCTTTAACTTTATGCATTTCTTTAGATTTTAAACCTAAGATAGTTCTTGGTACATTATGATCATCTAATTGAATATTTCCAGCTTCATCTTTAGCAGGTTTATCTTCTAATGCATGATCATAAATAGTTTCTATAGTTCCTATAACTTTTTGTTGTTCTTCATTAAATGTATAAACAACATTACTTTCATAATGAAATTTAGAATCTACATGAGAAGGTTCTATAACAGGATATATTCCTAAAGCTGCTCTTTCTTCATCTGTCCATATTGTAAATATTTGAGAAGAATAACGTACATTATTTAATACTAAAGATTTTTTTTGATTATAGTATTCTACTATTTTATTATCTTCTACTCTTGCCCACATGTTTTTATCCTTTATCTTGCTGTTGCATACTTAAATGGATTTTTTGCAAATGCTAAAAATATATATGGATAACCACTTCTATTGGTTGCTTCCCAAGTAGCTCTCCATTTGAATCCATTACTTAAAAAATCTACATATCGTGTACTACCACTTCCTTCAGCATAATCATTATCAGGTTGCAAACTTTTTTCTACAACATTATAAGGATCTCTAGCTGAATCAAATAGTTGCCATGATTCTGTTTGAGTAGTAGCTTTTACTAATACAAATTCAGGTCTGAATCCTATATAAACAAATGTACCATCTGCATCTCCATTTCCATCGTATGCTCCTGCTTTTATATATCCTTCTTTATTTGCAAAACAGTAAGCTATTGTATCATTACCACTATCATTCATATTACTTGCACTACTACCAAGAGTAAATGTAGTTGCTGTTGTTCCTCCTGTAGTAAAAGATGTTGACCTTGTATCAAAAACAGCACCAGTATTTAAAATAAACTCCCCAGTTCCTGCTGACCTATGAAAAACGTGCCAAGACAAAGTATCACTTTCATAAGGTTTTACTATGATCATATCAGGAGCAGAAGATAAACCATGTCCTACAGTTGCATTATCATTACCATCACCAGTAAATTTAACTATAGAAAATCCTCTATCATCATCTGCTTGAACTGTTGATGTTATTGTTCCATTACCATTTGAAGATGTTGTTCCTCCATTAGCTTTCCAATTCCAACTTGCATATTTCTCAGTATTTGTATTAACTTTAACATCTGCTCCTACAGTATAACCATCAGAAGTCCAAGATTTTAAAGTATCTGCATCAGTTGCTTCATTAGCAGTAGTATCTGAATGTAATACTTTTGTAACTCCTCTTGTGGAATCAAATAAACAATGTGAATCTCCATCTTCATCTCTATTTTTTATCCATGTAAAATCTGGTTGAAACTCTAATCCAGAAATTGTAAGTGTTGATGCTCCATCTCCTGTATATATTTTATTTGTAAAATAATTTTCAGGACCTTCTTCACTTGCTGGATCTGCTGCTGGAGTTGGGAGGTTTCCAGAACATATAGCTACAAAGCCTGAAGGTGGACTATAATAAAAATTACCATAACCATTCTCATCTGCATTGTCTTGTGCTGTTTTTGTTCCAGCAAAAGTTCCATCTTGCCCAAAATTATTAATCCATACTTGTGAGCCAGTTCCTCCAGTAAATCCTAAATAAGGATAAAACACATTGTCAGAAAGACCAGATATATCTATTGTGCCTTGTCCAGTATTATTTTTATAAAACTGTACAGTATCATTTACTCTATCAACAGCTACACCTATAATATCTCCAGTAGTCCAAGTTGCACCATAAGTTGATCTAGTGCCTTCATATATTTTATTCCCATTAGCAGAATAATAAGTCAGTCCAGTTGCACCTTCACTAGCAGCAAGATTAGCATCACCATAATTAATTCCTATATATCCTTCATGAGCTGAAGCAAAGGTAGGTATACCTTCCCAATACCATTTAGTGTTATCTGTAATTGCCCAATTAGACATTGCTCCTACATTATTAGTAGTAGAAGAAATTTTTAAGTTACCTTCTGAAAAGGTTACATTATCTGTTTTAAATAAAGGACCAAGTGTACAGAAATTACCACCATTAGAAGAACTATCAAAAGTTGGAGAGTCTAACATTTGATCTGCAGCTGCTAAACCAGATACAGTAAAATCATTATTGTTACCACTAACATCATTTCCAAGATCCCCAGATGAAGCGAAATTTAACCACCATCCTTCATCTCCAAATGTCAATCCTGATAAATCTTTTGGAATCCAGACACCTTCTTTAAGTTCCCCAAAATCTCCTATTGCACTAGCAGTTCCTTCAACAAAAGCCATCTCTGCTAAATACAGATTCGCACTACCTGCACTATATGCAGAACCTCCAGCTTTACCTATATAAGCTGCACTTTTAGCCACATTAACAAAGTCATAATCTTGTGCAGGATAATTACTCGTCCCCAAAGATTGTTCTACACCATTAGTATATATTTTCCATCTATTCGTATCTACTGCTTGAGTAGTATCTGCTAATATTGCTATATGATACCATCCACTCATATCTCTGTAACTTGCATTTGTTTGTACTGTTGGAGTAGCTCCAGTTCCCATATCAAGTTTATCACCAGTTCTATGCCATGATATAATATTAGAATAAGCACCACCACTTGCTCCATCATCCCAAGCCATTATTGCTTCATTTCCCCATGATCCTAAACCTAATCCACATCTTTTTGCCCAGAAACTAATAGCCCATGTTTTCTGATCTCCTCCTGCACTTGGTGTCATATATAAATAAGGACTATCTCCTTTATTAAAACGAATACTATTGGCTATCTGATGCGTATAAAAATCTGTACTTTCAGCAGCTTTAGCTACTGCTGCAGCCATTAAATGATTTTGAAAAACACCCACTATCCATACTCCTTAGATAATATTGCCTGTATTTTACCACCTACTCCATCACTTGAAGCAGACACTATTATATAATCTAATCTATCAGTTGCTCCATTAGATGTTGACATGGTTGGATCTGTTGCTGCAGGAAATAACCAATCTGCATTATATGCCATTGTACCACTTCCACCTTGTTGTACTAAGAAAATACTTCCTGTTTGTCCAGTTACACAATTAATTGGTTGTGCTAATGTATGAGCTGCAGTAACTGATGTACTCCAATTTTGTGCTGTAGCAAAATTAAGTGATACAGATGTTACTCCATTAATAGCTGTTGTAGATACTGCTGCTGCTGCACTTTTATTTAATTTTAATGTTCCTTCTAAACTTGTATTACCTGAAACTCTTACTGTTCCTAAAAATCCTGAATTACCTGTTATTGTTGTAGCACCACCTACTTTTAATGTTCCTGTAAGTGTTGTATTACCAGCTACTGTTAAAGTACTAGCAAGATGTACAGCACCTCCAACAGATAGTGTACCTCCAACACTTGCATTACCTGCTACAGTTGCAGTACCACCAACAGCTAAATTACCAACAAGTATTGTATTACCACTTACACAAACATCATCATCAAAATCTGCTTTACCTCCTACAACTAATGTACTAGCAATACTTGCTACATCTTGCATATGAGTAGCTCCTGCTATCGTAGCTGTACTTGCAAAAGTTGCTGCACCCCCTACTTTAAGAGTACCTGTCATAGTAGTATTTCCAGCTACTGTTAAAGTTGATGCTAGATGTGTTGCACCTCCTACTGATAATGTAGTTTTTAAATGTGTAGCACCTTCAACTGTTGCTGTAGATGCAAAGTTAGCTGCTCCACCTACTCCTAATGTTCCTGTTAATGTAGTATTTCCTACAACTGTTAAAGTACTGGCAAGATTAACAGCTCCTCCTACACCTAATGTACCTGTAAGAGTTGTATTTCCTACAAGAGTAGTAGTACCTCCTACATGAAGATTACCAACTAATATTGAATTACCTGATACACACACATCTCCATCAAACTCTGCTTTACCTCCAACAACTAAACCAGCTTCTAATGAAGTAGCTCCAGATACTCTTGCAGTTCCTCCTACTCCTAAATTACCTGTTAAAGTTGTATTACCTACAATAGTTACTGTACCACCTACTGTTAAATTACCTACTAATATTGAATCTCCAGAAATACAAACATCATTATCAAATTCAGCTTTACCTCCGACAACAAGAGTACTTGCCATACTTACTGCATCTTGTAAATGTGTTTCTCCAGCTATTGTGGCAGTACTGGCAAATGTTGCAGCTCCTCCAACTTTAAGAGTACCTGTCATTGTAGTATTACCTGCAACAGTTAATGTTGAAGCTAGATGTGTAGCTCCACCTACAGATAATGTAGTTTTTAAATGAGTAGCTCCTTCTACAGTAGCAGTAGATGCAAAGTTAGCAGCACCTCCAACACCTAATGTACCTGTTAAAGTTGTATTACCAACTATTGTAACTGTTGAACCAAATGTAGCTGCTCCAGCTATAGATACTGTACTTTGTAAATGTGTTGCTCCTACAACTGTTACAGTACTTCCAAAATTAGCAGCACCTCCTACAGTAACTGTAGATTTTAATGCAGCAGCACCAATAAGAGTAGTTGTAGAACTTACTTGTAATGTTCCACCAACAATAGCATTAGATACTGATATGTTTCCTGATACAGTTCCTGAAGGTATATTTGTTAAATTAGATCCATCTCCATAAAAAGCAGATGCACATACTTTAGCATTTGCTGCTTGAACATTAGCTCCTGCTATTGTAACTGTTCCTCCTACAACTAAACCACCTGATACAGAAACACCTGTTTTAAATGTAGCATCTCCTGATACAGTTGCTGTTGACGCAAATGTAGCAGCTCCACCAACACCAAGAGTTCCTGTAAGAGTTGTATTACCAGCTACAGTTAAAGTTGAAGCTAAATTAACAGCACCACCAACTCCTAATGTACCAGTTAATGTAGTATTTCCAGCAACAGTTAATGTAGATGCTAAATGAGTAGCACCACCAACAGATAATGTACTTTTTAAATGTGCAGCACCTTCAATGGTTGCTGTAGATGCAAAGTTAGCAGCACCTCCAACACCTAAAGTTCCTGTTAAAGTTGTATTACCAGCTACAGTTAAAGTTGAAGCTAAATGAGTAGCACCTCCTACAGATAATGTACCACCTATAGATGCATTACTTGCAACTGTTAATGTACTTAATAAATTAGTAGCTCCTCCTACACTTAATGTTCCACCTATAGTAGCATTTCCAACAAGAATACTATCACCTGATATACATACATCACCATCAAAATCTGCCTTACCACCTACTACTAATCCTGCTTCTAAGGATGTTGCACCTGAAACTCTAACAGTTCCTCCTACTCCTAAATTACCTGTCATAGTAGTATTACCTACAATAGTAGCAGTACCTCCTACATGAAGAGTACCAACTAAAATAGTATTACCTGAAACACAAACATCATCATCAAATTCAGCTTTACCACCTACA
>VTLG01013086.1_pt1 | contig 25935 bp, 41 predicted proteins | sample 4694571 | NCBI WGS metagenome assembly VTLG01 (sample SAMN12604809, study PRJNA352737) | marine metagenome | biome: ENVO:00000447; feature: ENVO:00000209|ENVO:00000569|ENVO:01000036; material: ENVO:00002151; isolation source: viral sequences binned using virsorter ...
CCTTATGTCCAAAAATAGTATTGTTTATAACATCAGAATCAACAGCCGCTCCAGCTAAATATCCAAATATTGTATTACCAGTAGTTGAATCTACTCCACTTGTAGAACCACCATCATTATTAGATAGGCTGATGCGAGAGTTGTTGTCAAGTTTCATTCTTGTAGTATTATTTGTAACAAGTTCAATATTTTGACTTGCAACTCCTAAATAAATATTTGCATCATCGCTATTCTTACCTTTAAGAGCTAATCCAGCAGTTCCTCCAGTTAAATATACATAGTTATTACTATGATGATAAAGAAAGTTGTCAGCGGCTGAACCTCCTGAAGTTAATTTTATTCCATATTTAGTATCTAAAACACCAGCAGAAGTAATCCTCATAGCTTCAGCTAAAGAACCAGCTTCAGGCTTTGTATGAATTTGTATTTCCCCACCAGAATCATCACCACTATTACTATCTGATGTTATTAGATTTGAGGTTATTGAAGCTATAGTTTTTCCATCTGCATCATTATTTGAAGCATCCGCATTGTTTGCATTAGCAAATTCTATCCTTCCAATACCTTGACCAGTACCACTTCTATCTGCGGAAAGTGTTAATATACCAGGTCCAGTTGAACCATTTGTAACTGTTAAATATTTAGAATTAGTTGAACCCCAAGCTGTGCTTATTCGAGGTGCTGTTACTCCTATACCTATATCACCATCAGATGTAATTCTCATACGTTCAGAACTATTTGTTGTAAACTGCATAGAGTTATCACCATGAGCATATACAACTCTACCTATATTGCTTGAACCTTCATCTCCAAAATACAATCTTGATTCATCTCCAGAATGCCCTATTAAATAAAGACCAGCGGCTTGGTTTGAGCCTGTAGCTTCAATTTTTCCATAAACATTACCGCTTGTTGCCTTAACGTGCAATAATTGGTCTGGGCTTGTTGTACCTATACCTACATTACCACCGCTAAAATGTGAATCTCCATCTGCACTTAAAAGAATCGTTTGACTTGCATCTGCTTTTTGTAATTCAAAAAAAGCATCATCTCCACTGTCTGCACCTATTCTCCAACCTTGACCACCATCACTTTGTTCCCCTTTAATCCAATCGCCACCAGTGGAGCTTGTTTTTAATGTCAGTAAATGTCCTGTATCTGGGCTATTTGTTCCAATTCCTATTACATCATTTCCACCATCCACAAAGAACATATTAGCATTACCATTTGATTCTATTCTAAAATCATAATCACCACTATCTTCATTAAATACTACATTTCCAGCATCTTGTGTTAATGTTCCGTCAATATCAGTATTATCAAGATTGGCTGTACCATTTACATCAATATCGCCTTCTAAATCTATATTTCCAGCAACAACTAAATTACCACTTGTAATATTAATTCCTTGATTGAAATGCCAAGAATCATCATCGTTTTCCCATAAGATAGTTTTATCACTATCACTAGACTTTAATGTAATACCACCACCATCTACTGCTGAATCATCACCTTCTGATCCGCTTGGAGAGTGTGCTAATTCGATTAATTTATCGTCTATTTGGAGAGTTGTACTGTTTATGTAGGTAGAAGTACCATTTACAGTTAAATCGCCTCCTATGGTAGTATTTCCGCTTATATCTACTGCACCATTTATATCTATAGTAGTTGCGTTAATTTCTATTTCAGTATCAGATACGAGATCTAAGACTCCATCTGCTGATTGATATATATAAGTTCCTGTATCACCAAACTGTAATTGATTGGTGCTAGTCATCATTAAAGCATTTGTACTGATCTGGAAACCAAATGTTGTTCCGTTATCTCCATCTTTAATTGATACTAGGGTTGTTGAATTTCCACCGCCATCACGATCTACATGAAGTAATTGTTCATAACTACTGGCAATGGTTTGCCCTGTTAAAGTTGCCATTAAATTTCTCCTGTTTCTTTAAAAACCTTGCAGCTTACCGCCCATAACAGATTTGACATGGCTACAAGTAAATCTTTATACAATATCTTCCCATTTTCTATGTTCTAATTGCCAGGTATCGTTTATTATATTCCATAAATCACGAGCTAACCTAGCAGTTTGCGTTACATGGGAAGCTAATTTTAATCCTAATTTTAACATCAGCCTACATAGGCTATACATTTGCCAGATGCAAGAGTGAAACCACTCCATCGGCCAAAGATAGTCATTCCTTGTGGAAATGTTACGCTATCTATTGCAGCACCACCATTTGAATCAATGATCGTTCCTGTACCAGCATCATCTGGATATAATTGTTCTGTTTCTGCTACTAATCCGCCACTTGCTGAAGCAAATACTGTATCTTCTATAAATTGTATCGCTACAAAGATACCAGTACCAGCCGAACAAGTTACTGCTGTTGTTCCTGTTACCAGGATAGAACCAGCTTGACCAATAGAAAGGTTTTGAGCCTCAACTACTGCATATTGTCTCGACATATTTTCTCCTTAATCGCTTGACGATTCTCTATAAACCATTGCAAGATCACCTGATCCGATTGTTACTGCAGTCCACTTACCATAAATAGTTGTTCCAGAAGGAATTTCTACAGATGATAAAGAATCCCATATATCTGTATCTGCGGAGGTAGCACTGACAGTTGTTGTATCGGTATCTAAAGCGGTAATTGCAACATAAGTATGAGCATTAACAGTTGCAGCAGCTACATAATCGCATCCACCAGCCCCTGTTAGAATACCCAACGATTCCATCGCTGGTCTGCTTCTTATATGAGCATTTGCCATTTACTTTTCCTTTTTCTTTGATTTCTTAGGCATTGGATTGCCGTTTTCATCACATTCTTCAAATCTATCTTTTAAAGATTCTAAATCATGCCTACTTGGATCATATTGAACCATAAATCCGTTTGGTTTTATAAAATATTTCATTATTCCTCATTTCAAGGGAGGCAGTCGAAACTGCCCCCCATCATTGATTGGTTAATTATGATACATCACTTAGGATATATACACCAAATGCATCCTTGATTTCTACTTCTCCCCAGAAACCAGTTGCGATATATTCAGTTGATCTGAATGATGCGTTTCTTTCGGTTTCGAGTCTAAATAGACCTTCAGGACCAACAGCTAGTCCAAATGCACCTTTTGAAAAAGCGAATCCAGCAGCATCTCCGCCACTTGATACATCTTCATCAATTTGATCTGACCAATAAACGTCAAATCCAGCAATAGAACCAACATAACCAGCAGCCATCGCTTCTTCTCCTTTAGCACCCATAAGCGATAAAGGTTTAGCGTTACTACCAGTTACAGCTGAGTCATGTAGCAAGGATATTAATCCTTTTGAACCCCATACTTGTTTTGGTGAAAGTACCAAGTTGTATGGGAAAGGTGCTCCAGCAGCTCTCATTTGTCTCATTGCACCAAAGCAATGGGAAAGAGCTAAACTTGTTCCAGCACCACATTCAGTTTGCGATAAGGATTTTCCTAATTCTACTAAATCATCATCTAGCTTCGCAGCAACAGCATTTCCGAGTATTTGACCGACATTGCCAGTTAAATCCTCTGCGTTACCCATTCTAGCTAAATCACTTACGTCAGCACGAATAACGTGCTCACTAATAGTTGCACTACGAGCAGCAGTTGTAATTGATGTTACAGTAGAATAATCTGATCCATCTGTTGCAGCTCCTACACTACTTGAAGCAATTTTAGTATAATCTGGAAATTGAACAGTTATTGCACCTTGAACGGCTTGTTTCGCCTGAACCAAAGGATACATTACATTTGAATGATTGAAGGCTATTACAGCATCACCGATAATCTTTCCAAGACCACCTTGTGCTACGCCAGTATCTGTTTCAGCCATAGCTTCAAACTCCTATAGTTTAACCATCCTATCAATATATAAATGTCTCACGATTTATATAATCAAGTAAGGTTTGTTAAATTATTCATAAGGCTTTCTCAATTTACCTTTACCCCAACCACTAAATATTCCAATGCTTCTAGGCTTCTTTCCTTTTTGTATTCTCTCTCCACGTTCCTCATAAATATCAATATAGTCATCATAACTGACTTTCTTTCCTTTATAAGTACATTCGATGTCATGCCCTCCATTAATCTTGCGATCTTGGAGTTCATTATCAGGATCAAGTTTATCTTTTAGAATATTAGCTGCCATAACCGATCTTTATCTTACCAGATGTTTGAGCGGTGTTTGCTTGTTCATATCCTTTCGGATCAGCAGCAGCCCATTCTTCAAAGGATGTAAATCCACCCATCGCTGATGGTTTAGTGTTGTCTGTTGAGGCTGGTTTTGGCCTCGTTTTCAAACGTTCTACATGAACTTCTAACTTCTCAAGCGGAAGCCCATTGTAGATTTCACGATCTTCTTCAGGTAATGCAGATAATAACGTATCTCTACGAGTTTCCTGATATTCATCAAAAGCGGCAGCTTTAGAATTAGCCGCATCTAGTTTTGCTTTCATTTCTTTCATAATTGTTTCATATTCACCTTTAGATTCCAACTCTTTGAGTTTTCTATCTTCAGCTTCTTTTTCAATCGTTTGCTTTAAAGCGTCTAGTTCATCTCTTAATGTGTTTTTAGCGTCATTGACTTCCTGAAATCGTGCATAAGGAACTCCATCGACTGGCTGTTTTTCTTCGTTGTCAGCATCAACGACTGCCTCTTTAACGTCTTGGCTTTTGACTTGTTGTTCTTCCATTTTTACCTCTTGTTTGAGTTATCCAACTGATATTTCAATCGGGATTTTAGCGTACTTGTCTATGTTCTTACCCAAGTGATCGCTAATGTCTTTATAAAACTTTTTTTCATTTTTAGGATTAACGCCATGTATATCCCTACCTCTTTTTGCATTACCCTCTACTTTTAATCCATCACGAAATATTATTTCTACTCCTGTAGTTGTAGCGTTTTGTGCAGATATAGAATTGAGCATTGTACCAGTTAATCTTAAATTTGGTGGGCTTGTTTGCCTTGAAGCTGATACTCCTTTAGGTGCAGCTTTGCCCTGACTTTTCTTTATTTCATATTCTGTACTATATGCATCAAATTTTTCACCATCCGCACCTATGCCTTTATCAGCATCTTTTACTATTCGAGTAGCAACCTTGCCACCGATTTCTTCCCATTTCCATTTAGGCATTTTTACTATATTATGAGCCTTCATATACCATCCACGAATGCCTACAATTAAATCCTCCACGAATACCAAACGGAGTGTTAGAACTTTTTACTTGTGCTTCTGTATAACCTTTACTTGGCTGATTCTCAATAGTTGCTCTACATACATCTCTATTTCTATCATCAACTGGACCTACATATTCCCACCTGACGTTTGCCCCTTCAAATACTCTATATCTTGCTAAATCATCAAATTGCCTATAACTATCAAAGACTGCTACATTCAAACGATGCGTATAAAAGCGTTCATCTATTTTTAACCTATTTACTAAAGAACTAATGCTTTCACCCGATACGATTCCAGAAAACAAAGCGTTAGTTAATCTATCTGCATATTCACTAAGGTTTCCAAGCAGTCTTCTAGTGTCTAGCTCTTGTAATAGTTCTAATTGGCTCACAGTTGCACCAGCAATGTCCCTAATTCCTCTTTTACGGGCTTCTTTTACAATCTTTGATAAGTTGTCCCCATAAGAGTCAATAAGGCCGTTAACAGCATCCGCATAACCTCTATCTAATAAATCTTGAAAGAAATTTAGTTCACGCAATGTGTTAATAAGTTCTGTATCGGACAAACCGCCTAACCGATTGGCAACTTTTGCAAGATCAGCGTACAGTGAGGCTTCAACCTTTTGTATTTGACTTACAAATCTTTCCACAGGATCAGGCATTAATTAACCTTTCAAGCGGAGTTCTAGGTGCTTGTGCTTCATTTTCTAACTGTTTAGTTGCGTTCATTTGATTTAATTTCTCAGCTAATTCTTCATCGCTTATATCTGGATTGAAATGGCGTATAATATCTTCTTGCCCTATGATACCCATTTCCTTTTTAATCTTTAATACTTCTAATTGTTCTTTTTCTGAGAGTGGATAGTTGACCTCTCCGAAGTCCACGCTATAATCTTCAGATAGATTTTTACCAGTATGTACTTCAATAATTTTTCGATCAATTTCATATCTTGAAGCCTCCCATTCTTTCCACATAGGAATATCGCTTTGCCTTGATTCTAAATTCTCTACATCTTGTATTGCTAATGCGATCCCTGATTGTACTTGTCCAGCATCGCCCCATTTAATCTGCAAGGAATGATTTTGAGCAGTAATAGATAACATTGCTTTAATTGATTCAATCATTGCTGGAATACTTCCTGTTGGACTTACATAATTAAACGATGCACCTTCTGGTAGTATAATAGCACGATCTATTCCTGATCTTATTTGTGATTGTGCTTCATGTACTCCACTAATTACTGGTTGACCCAAAGAAAAGCGAACCCCTAAAGCGATCTCAGTCATAGCAATCCCAGCGTGAACAGCAGCTCTAGTTACATCAGAAGCATCACCTTGATTGAACAATCTACTTATAGGTAATATATCATAAGGGTTTGTTCCGTCTCCCCCTGGTATGTTGATTACTTTACCAGCTTGATCGTATAAGAAATGCAGACCTTTTTCTCCATCTCTTGATTCTGACCAGAATACAAACTGTCTTCTATGGCCTATCTTTTCGATTTCATAAGTATATGCAAATGGTTCGGATTCTCCTTGAACATAGTATTCTTTCACGAATGGAAGAATATCATACTCCACTCGCTGCCTTCTATCATTCCATTTAGAACGTAAATGACAGCCTCCCAACAGCCACGCTATTTCTCCGAACTCTCGCATCTTTGAATTAAGATGATGCGTCATCATTCGATAATCTTCTGATTCTTCTCCACCTATGAAGCGTTTAATTTCATTCTTTAATAAGAGCATTCTAGCTCTTGCAAATCTTGGTACTAATCGCATAGGAAACATTGGTACTTGACTTAGACTTTCGCCAGGAAACCATTGCTCTAAATGCGTATCTAAATTCCTATTGTAATAAAAATCTAAAGCAGTTGCTTTTTCTGCGTTTTCTTTTGCTTGTAAGTTTTCCCTAGCTCTGCGTATTGATTCTAATACTAGCTGTTCGCTGTATTCGGGTATTACTACTGTATTAACTGATTTCATGCTTTATACATCCAATTCTCAAAATATTGCGTCAACTGCCTCCCGAAATTCTGTTCTATTTGTCTTTGTAATTCTTGTTCGTGTTTCTTATTTGCCCTATATCCTATTATCCACATGGTAGTAAATACGACATTTAAGGTCGCACTTAATCCTAGTAAGAACTCTACCATTGTACGGATGTTCCCAACTGTTTAACGATTGGCCACTTATATGCGATTAAATAACTACAAGCATCTAGGGCGTGGCTGAGAGAATCATCTGATCGTTTGTCTAATGCACCTGATTTATCTCTTTGGCATTGTTCTAAATCTTTAATTAAATAAACACATGATGGATCAACTGTCATGCTTATCTTTCCATTTGCATCTTTTAGCTTACGATTTAAAGCGTTTAATCTATCCTTAACTGAAGGGTTTGCTTTCCTGGCTATTACTTTAAAGCCAAAATCTCTAAGTATCTGGTGATCGGATCGGTTCGATGTTGTAGATCGTGCCGAACCAGCACTATCAGGAAATATCGTATTAACTTCTGGCCATCTCTTTTTAATCTCTCTAGCCATTTCTTCTGTATTAGAGTTAGTGAGTCGTATCTCATCAGCATAGTGAATAGTTTGATCTGTATATTCATAGACCTTGACCGCAGTCATCCAATCCACATTAAAATCACAACCAGCATATACTTTAGGAGATGATTCTGCATCGCTCTTTAAGTGAGTATTTCTATCGAAGTTATATGCTGCTCTATTCTGTACTGTTTCAAAGGTTGCTTCAAACTCTTGACTAAAAGACCTAGCGTCCATATTTTTCTTAGCTAATTCTATTTCTTCTGCATCTACATAGCCATGCTCTATTGTTTTAAACTGCCAAGACTTCCAATTAGGATCATTACCTTGACCTTTCAAAAAGTAATCATGAAAATGGTTATATCCCGATGGTGTTCCGACAAATAAGGCCCTTCCTTTACTGGTTGCTAACATAGGCATGATAATTTCCTCGAATACTTTTGGCTTCATATAAGCGTATTCGTCTAATACTACAGCGTTGCTGCCGTTCATACCTAGCGTTACACCTCGAAGCGAATCTTCATTATCCGCCCCTTTGAGTTCAAATTTCGCTCCATTCAGCGTTATCGACAATTCGGACTCGTTTACCTTTGCTTGTGGATATGTCTTGAAAAAAATCTTCATCATAGGCCACATGACTAACTTCGCTTGACGATAAGTCGGAAAAATAACCCATCGGAGTTCCCCTGGGTGTATTGTTCCATCCAATAACCATATCATCGCAAGTGTTGATTTTCCCCACCTTCTTCCGCTTACGCATACCAAATTCCTATATTGTACGGCATCTAATATTTCCTTTCTTATTGCATCTATTTCCATTCATCGTTCTATCAACTTGAATGGCTCTAATCTTGTTGTTTGATCAATTCTTTCTAATGCTTTACCCTCTGTTCTATCTGCAATAAATTCTACGGCCCATCGTTCAGGTCTAGGTCCAGTAGCTAAAGCATATACTTTTCGCAGCATCTTTTCTTTCATTGTTTCACCTGATTCGTCTGCTTCTTTGCTTTTAGCGTTTAATATATCCGCAATAGCTAAACCTTTTTTTGGCCTTCCATTAGGGTTGCCTGATTGCCCTTTTTTAAAAGGTTTACCAACTACTTTCTTGCTGTTATTCTGCTGTTTATCAGCACTACTCATCAACTTCTACCATGCCTATAGATAAAGGTTTATTTATTAAATCAAATAATTGTTTTACTTTAGGTGAGTCAATCTCATATACGTCTAACTCTATTCGCCATACATGAGTTGATTTAAGATTCTTTAAGCCGACAAGTTCAGCCATTAATGCAATCCCTTTATTCATTTAGATCATAAGGCCCCATAATCGTTTAATGCTTTTCTGTCTTTCGGCAGATTTCACGGCTGCTTTTCCAGCCACTCCGAGTAGGGTAGCATTTAACCCTTCTATATATACGCAGAAAAGACTACAAAATGAGGGTGGTTTTTTTGCTAACTGTTTATATAGTTAGACTTAGTCAGCTACAATTTTTTTCATCTAAGAGCAATAAAGTTAATTTATCCATTGCTCTACCTAAATAAGTCTTAGCAGCTGATTCTGATATGCTAAAGTTGTATGCAATTTGTTTAAAGTCGTGTATCTCTAAATTATAATAAGCGTCAAATATCTCATTTTCACGTTTAGAGAATTTTTGTTCAGATTTTCTACCAGCCAGGAATGCTTCCATTAATTCATTCTGACGTTCTTTCTTATTAATCTGATCTAAATATAAATCCTCGCCCTTTCCGCACATTGGACATGGTTGTTTCATAATTACCTCTGGTATGTGTGAGGGTTAATCCCATAATTTCTTTTTCTTTCGCCTTTTTTTGACTTGGTTTGCCGTTCTACCCATGCTTTTTAATTTCGCATTTAATATACGTTTGTTTCTTTTACGATCTTTTGCTTTTTTATTTGGCATAGTTTATAATAAAAAGCAGGCGTTTCTATAATACGTCATAATAACCCCCGATGTTAAAAGGTATTTTAGTGTTAATTGTTAAATGATCGCTTTCTATATACCTTGACTTTACAATCACTCTAAAATCAAAACTGACTCTTGTTTTTTTCGTTCTGTTCTTTTTATTCCCATGAGTTAATTTTGTTCCATTCCACTGTATGCAATCTCCATAATTCGCCACGATTGCCGAAAAATCACCTTTATCTTCTTCTGTTTCCGCCCAAATGGTATTTGTTCCGTAAGCTTTAGTCAGTGGCACAAAATAATTTAATTCCCGCACTTTATCAGCCCAAGCCTTATTTCTGTAATGCTTGTCTTTGTGAAATTCTCCAACTGAAATATTTTTTGGCAAATGAACTCTAAAAGTAGGTATTTTTTGATAAACTATTTTTTCTCCAAATTCTGGTTTAATTTTTTCTTTTAAGAATTTAATATATACATTTTTAAACGATTTTTCTTTGCGAATCATCCTATAAAAACATTTATGCCATATTGAGGATTGGTCGTTCTTTCTCTCAAACAAATCGTAAGTTTTTTGATTATGCAATTCCGCAAGCCCCCCTTTTGGTAAAATGCCATCACTTTTAAACCAATTTTCGATTATTTCTAAAAAATTATAATTAATCGTGCTGTAATTTATTTTTTTAAAATTGTTCATATTTTTTTTTTAAAATAATGTTTTTTGTAAAGGGTTTTTATTGTACCTGAATTTAATATGCGAACCTTTTACATGATTTACTTTGTCTGCATATCTAATAAGATCTGGGTATGTTTCCACTAAGTATTTACATTCCTTTAATTTTTGCTCCATCCTTTCTTCAATCGAACCATAAGCCCCTTTTGTATATCTTTTACATTTGGGTATGACCCATTGATTAATGTTTACCGAGCCAAAATGCTTCATATTTAAAGCAGTAAAAGAATAATCGTCTATTAATTGAGTATTTGTATCGTATCTTAAATGGCTTTTTTTAACCAAAACGCACCTTCCGTCAACTAATGACCAATTTCTTCTCTTTTTTTTAAGGAAAAACCCATTTTCATTTGAAGCGTAGCCACTTAAATATATATTATTATCTTCACAATATTGTATTTCTTGTTTACTTATTTCAATGAGCTTTTTTGCCGTAATAGTTTTATTAAATGCTTTATTGGCATCTATATTCTCTGGTATTAATTCATAATCAGCTGTTTCTAGGTGCTTGTATTTATAAACATTTACAAGGTCATCAGAAATAAATAAAGCCCACTCCCCTTCTTCCATTAAAGAAAGGGCATAATTTCTATTATTGGAAGTGCCTTTTGGCTGATTGTTCGCTATAATTTCCCCATACAATCTTTTATGTTCAATATATTTTTTTTTCATTTCTTCAGTGTGGCACAGAATTAGATGATCGTGATTTTTAAAATACTCGGAAGTAGTGATTGAATCATACCTATCGTATGTAAAAATAAATATTTTCATATTATACCTGCTTGTTTTTGATATACTTTTCTAAGATTTAATCTGTGCCTTTGCAATTCTTCGGTAGGGCTGCCGCATTTCCACATATTTTGCCTATAATACATAACAAAAGATAACCTTACAGCGTTTTCATTTAGAGGTTTGTATTCGGTGTTGCCATGAAGTTCGTGTACATCTAAAAGTAACAAATCCGTGCTTTTTAAATTTATACCAACCCCATATCTTGGTAGAACTAAATACATTGGTTCAATATTTTTACAATATGCAACTAAATTTCCAAATCCTTTTTTATAGTCTCCATCGTCATAGTGATACGCAGTTTGCCAATTCTTATTAATAGTTATCGTGGTAAATGCTGTATTTGTAATTCTATAATTCGGGTGAGTCGCTAATACCATTTGTTTTTGTTTTTTGTATCTTTCGGGAACTAAATCTTTAAAACCTTGATCAACGCTTTCAATTAAAGGTATTGCGTCATTAAATTTTTCAATATTTTCTTTATTAAATTTTGTTGTTCTGCAATAATCGTAATGCCCCGACCTGTCAAAATAACCAGCTATTCCACTTCTTACTTTTAGTTTGTTATCGTCAGTAAAAGAAGTTTCGCCTTTTTTATAAACATAATTTACTTTACTTGCTTTTCCGCTTTTTAATGTCCCAACGTGCCTTACTCCACCACTAGCAGCCCCTCTGTTAGTGGTAGATGTCGCTGCTTTTTCCATAGATTTATACGCATTATACAAAATATTTTTATTTATATAATTTTTAATAAACACAAAGATCGGTTTGCCAGTTTTATCTTTAGCTTCGCAACTTTCATTTATAACTCTATTAAAATCTTGAAAAGATGCAAATTCTGTTTCTTTACTTTTTAATTCTAATTGCGTTAATTTATATGGAAGGATTAATTTTTTCATATTTTTCTTTTGTTAATTTAAGTAACAATTCTGGATAATTATTTAATTTATAATACGATAATAAATGCTCCATCATTTTTATTAATTCTTTTTTTTCTGTATTTAAAAAATGTAATTGTATATATTCTATATCAGTTTTTTCTATTTGATTTTTATTTTCTTTTGGCGGTAAATCAAACAAAGATTCTTGATTGTGCATAAATTACTCCTTTTTAAATAATTAGGGGATAGTCGTCAATAATAAATTAATCAATCCACATATCTAATCGGTTTATGTATTCCCCGATTAGCTTTATTGTTAATCATTAATACTATCCCCATATTTTGGGAGCTAGGTAGCCAACCCGATAAATCCTTATTCACTACCAACCCCATAAGCCAATTAAGAGCCTTTCTTAATTTTAGGGTTAGTACCGAGATTATAACTCCCATTATTTCTTTGGGCATTTCGTCATAAATTTAATTCTGTTTTCACCTGACTTCTGACCGCAATACATCGTTCCCTTCCATATTGTGCAAAGACCGCACTTTCTTTTGATTATCGGGCAATTTGCGTATTGGTAATATTTCTGATTTGCAACATCTTGAGTCTTGGAATATTTCTGATTTGTCATACGATTCTGTACTTCCACATTTTTTACATTTACCCCTATAAAATCCACTTATATCAGTTTTAATATCTTTTAAAGTTGTCTTGACTTCACTAACAAAATCATTTCTACACCAATTCTTAAATGCTGCTTTATAATTCTTATATGTTTTTCCATTAGCCAACATCCAATCTTTCCATTTAATGAATTCATTATCTACATCAATATTAGGAAATTCCTTTTGTAAAGTAGGTAATTCAAGAAAAAGTTTTTTAATCTGATCTGCCTTTTTTTCTTTGACTTTGTCTTTCTCTTTGTTAGTGTCTTTTTCTTTATACCCTTGCAAGGGTCTTATAAGCCCCTTATTTTTATATAATTTGTATTTTTTTAATATGTTAATAACTGATAAATGAGCACGATTATTTTCATTTAATTGGCCATATTGAAAATCTATGAAGTCTTTAATGAACCAGCGTTTTCCATTATCTATTTCTTGATATTGCTTTTTGAATACCTGGCGGATTTCTTTCTCATCTATACCATTACAAAAAAAATCAGCTAATTCAAAATCAACTTCCCAGATTCCAGCATGATTGCATTGATCTAGTAAATATATCCAGAATACTTTATTATCATTACTTAACTTACGAAACCAAACCTTTTTAAATTTATCGGTATCTGTAAATCGTTTAGACATAATCAAAATCCTGATCTAGCTGTTTTAATTGTTTTTTTAAGTCTTGATACAATTCTTCTTTATCCGCTTTAGTACGTTTGCAAATTGTATTGGCTTCTTTTATTAATTGTTGAAATTTCTTTTCACCTAATTGTTTGCGTTTATATTCTACTGCCAACATAGGATGTTCGCCTAACTTTCTATGACATCCTTTACAAACGGCATCACAGTTTAAGAAAGAATAACGAACCGATTGCTTTCTTCTTCCAAAACCAGTATGAGAACAATCCATATTATACTTCCAGTTATTCACAGGAGATTTGCACTCGTCAGGCATCACCCTACTTATTGCACAAACCCCCTGCGATTTGCGTCTTATCAATTCAGAAAAGACCTTATCCAATTTTGTTCTTCTAATCAAAAGGGTAAGGCTTCTTCTTCTTGTGGAACTTCCGCATCTGTATGAGGTGGTGGCTTTGGCCTTGAATCAGGGTCATTAGGCGATGGCGTCTCAACTGTATTAGCATATCTTTCCGTCATTACATAATCTGTAAATTCTTCAATCCTTGTCTTTGTACCTTTATTTAATTCTAGCCCCATCCTGAATGCTTCTTTAGCAAATCCAAAACGAACTTGACCTTCTGCAACTATTCTTTTATCGTGCTTGGCAAGAGCCATTCGACTTGCAGCATCTGGGATTGTAGCAGCTCCATTGCTATATGTTTGAGTATTGGGAACATTAACAGTATTCGTTCTAGCTATTGTATATTCCCATTTATCATTATATTTGCATTCAATCGCTACCACATCATCCTTTTTATATGCTGCTACTTTCTGATAAAAGAAATCTGTCATTTTCAATTCAAATTCCTCACCAGTGTTTACCAACACTTCGCCTTTATCTCCAACAAACGAATGTATCGGATCAGCTATATTAATTGCATTTACAGTATATTCTGGCTTATCAAATACATCCTTTACAGTTGACTTTATAACATCATCAACAAATTGCACAGTATGCACACCTTGATGATAATCTTTTTTTGTTAGTTTTACGTTTTTCATTAGCCCTCCTAGACTATCCAAGCAATGATATGACAGGTTAAATAACCTAGTCCAAACATTAGCAAGGGTTTTCCGTTTTTCTCGATCTTATCACCTATAAATAAGGTAAGGTCAAGGATTAAATTAATTACATTAGTTGTTACTTGTTTACTTGACATAGAACCTCCGAGGTTATGTTTTTGCCATCCTTTAAAATTTTGTAACATTCAGGTCCAGAAAATTTATACGAATCTAATTTGTATTCAATACCTTTTATTAAATCTTTTAATTTATCAGCGACAACTTCAACTAGATAAAATCCTTCAGAATTTTCACACTTAATATAAGCAAAATATTTATAAGACATTCTGAGTTTCTATAGTCATTTGTTCTAATAATGGTTTCGTGAATAGATAAGCCTCAACAGGATATCCTTTTTTATATTCTTGTGTAGTAAGTTCAGCTTTTTCCTTTACTTCGGTTAAATCTATGAAATATGGGCCATTTTGCTTATCGTTTGTAAAATGCACTTTAACAGTCTTAAATCCTTCGTTCCAATAGTTAACTAGCCTAGATCGTTTTATCGTGATATAAGGCATATTACGAGCCTTATAGACCATCCTCTGCATCTTAAACGTCTTAATTGGTCGCTTCATCTTTTACTAAGCCTCCTGTTTGCGGATTTACCTGACTTTCTATTTCTTTTTGCTGAATAGCTTGATTTTCCATTTTTTGATTATGCTCAAGAACTCGCATTTGAATAGGCTGCAATTTTTTTAATAAATCATTGACTTCACGCACATCTTCTTTAATGCTCATTTTAAATTGACGTAAACATCGCAATGCTTTAATCAAAATGTTTAATTCATCTACGCTAGTTTTCATTTTAACTCCACTATTGTTTGTTCAAGTTCAACAATTTCATCAACAATTCTACTAATTTCTTTTAAAGCTATATTGCCTTGTTCTACAGTTTCGCAACCAGCTTCTGTATATTGCCAGATATGTGTGGCTTTCATTTTTAAATCATGTATTGTAATAAGATGTACTCGATACATCTTATTATCCTTAACAGAGGGCTGATCCTGACCTGTCACGTCCTCATATGGAGTAGAACCAGCCCCCTTCAGCGACACAGATTTGTTTGGTTTTGTCTGATCACAACGCAACTCGCCTTGTTTACTCATGGCATCTAAGGAGGTACTTGTGTCGTTCATAAGTTATTTAACACCGCTTTTATCTGCTCTTTTAAATATAGCAACATCACATTCTTTTTGATATTTTAATATTCGTGATATTTCTTTCTTTTCTTCTTTTGGCAAATGTCGCATCATAGATCGCAGCATACGAATCAAAGTAACTACAGTTGAAGAAGTCATCATTGTTATATCTAACTTTCCTTTTGTAGTAGATAAGAATGATTCTGCATTAGGCTTGTACATTATTTACCCTCCCTGATTAACCTAGTTAAACATTCAGTATCAACTTTATAATCAATGCGATGCGGCCTTAATTGCGTTTTGTGTCTACTTGTTGTAACACTGTACGAATCTGTATTTTCATACCAATCTCCGTTAATATATGCATATATAGGAAAGTGATATCCATAAGAATAGACAGCATAAATATTATCGTTGTATTCACCGAAAGTATTGTTGCCTTGAAAGGTTTTTTTGCTTTCAACAAACACATGAGCTTTTTTATTACTCGTTTTATTCATTATGCCACCTCCACTTTGCCAGTTTGTAAATATCTAAATATCATACCATCAAACTTTTCGCTAGTAAATTCTGCCATTCTAAAAGTGTTATACATAGATTGCAACCATTCTTTTATAGGTTTTTTATTTACAAACCGCTTTACATTGCAAATAATTGACTCGTTTACTACTTCTTTTACCCATTCTTCATAACTCTCAACAGTAACATTAAAATCAATCTTTTCATCTAAATCGTTATTATTATGATTTACAATCATAGCAACTTCTTGCAAGTTATCGCATTTTTGATACATATCTCTGAAAGACCAGCTACCATAAGCTAAATCATCAGGGTGGTGACCAGCAGACCATATAGCCCTCCACATAATGTTATCAAACTGTTCATAAGTATATAAATTGTATAGTTTATTCATTGTATCATCCTTTTTTATACCGATGGGGGCGGATGATACTGATTGACCAGAACGGCCAGAAAAGTAACCCCCATCAGTATTATATCTATTATTTATCAGTATCATCGGTACAATGTTAAGGTATAAATACCGAAAAACAAAGAAAAAATAAAAAAAAATTAAAATTCTTCTTCTATTCTCATAGAAACATTCCAATAATCGTTTGCAACTTGCGACATATTAAGAGAATTTTGAGCAAATCTTGCGAATATATGCTCCGATTCTGCATTACTTCCTGTTGAAGTATTATCACAAGAAAAGATAAAAGGAATATGAGGGCCATTTGTTTTATTCCATACATCAGAAACTACTGTATCATCTGTATGAACTAATGATTCATATCTATTAGGCATTAATTCGCTAGAAGCTAAGAATGAAAAATTAACATCATAAGCTAATCTTCCTCCATAACCTTCTTGACCAGGATAACCTAAAGTGAATGGTGATTTACTTGTTGCAGTATGCGTTCTTCCGCTATGCCGCATATTAGCAAATCGTTTTCCCCCTGCAGATTCTAACACATCTACACCATCAAATATTATTTCCCTTTTTACAGCTAAATCTGGAGCGTGAGGTGCATCAAAATACTCTCCAATTAATATGCAGCCTACGAAAAAATCTGTAGAAGAATCCCAAGTTTCATCTGTTGCGTTTCCAGAACCGCCATGAGCACCTTCAAATTGTATTCCCCAATATTGCTCATTTGTTTCATTAAACGTAAAAATGGTGCTTCCATCAGTTCCAGGCTCAACCACTATGCTTGTATTACTGCCTCCAACTGTGATAGTGTCTGCATTAACAATTTCTGATGTACTTGCTCCGAGCCAATTAACATCGGCTGTTTCTGCATTACCAGCATCAACCGCAGTATGGTCATCATCTGCATCCCCAGCAAACACTCTTATTTTACCTTTTGCTGATTTTAAATTATGGTTTAATATAGCAATAAAATTCTTTTTGCTTGAAGCACTTTGCGTATTTATCGTAACTAATACATGATCTGTCGTATTAGCTGAAGTGTCAAAATCAACTTTATTTAAAGGGTTCATGTCGAATAGTTCAGCCTCAGAGCCGTTTTGAATTCCTTGAAATACTCCGCCACTTCCTGTTACGTCAAACGCTCCGTTTTGTGTTACACCTCTACTTAATAAATAATTAATTGTATCTACATAGAACCGAGGTGTCTTTACATTCATATTTGCCATTAGTTTACCTTTAAAGCTTTAATTGAACAACTTGAGGGTGTTTTACTTATACTTGTTATTATATAATAGTCAGTACCCATTGCCGTTCCATATATTTTAATTTCACTATCCCAATTTTTAAACTTTATTATATCTGTAATTTCTAGATCATTATACAAAGGCCGTAAACAATCAAAATCAAGAATTATTTTTCTATCTTTAAACATATTCAAATGTGCATTTCTAATATTTAAAGCCGTTGTAGTATCTAATGTATCTGTATCAAGTTCTAATTTTAACACTTGATTTAAACCTTCTACATCAGAACTTTGCGAACTGTTTGATCCTGAGTCTGCACCAGCACTTGTTTGACTTTTATACTGATTTTCTGCATAATCATAGTTATAGTTTGTTACAACACTATTTCTTACCTCATCAATAGGGCTTTTAGAAATACTTTTTAAAGATATATCATTAAAATCAATTATTTTATCTTCAGCCCAAGCTATGCTTTGCGTTGTAGATGGTCTTAATAAAGTTCGTGTTTTAAACTTTCCATTTGCAGACAACCAAACCCATGAACATATTTGCCTTCCTATTCTTTCAATTAAATCTTTTGAACCGATAAATTTTGGTTGTGAAAATGCAAATTTTATATCAGCTATCGCATCGTTTAATGTGTTCTTTATGTGTCCATTTGTAGCGTTACCAGCCGTATCAAAAGTAGCATAATCAATATCGTTGCTTGAACCTAGACTTAATTCAGTTCTTAATATATCTTCAATTATATAAACAGGGTTTTCTATGCAACTGTTTTCGTCGTATCCGTTGTCTCTTGAGTCAGCGTCTATCCACGCTCCATATTTTCTTCCTTTTCCGCTACAATATACATATTCAGTTTCTGCTGGTACTATATGTGTTGATGTTTTTGGTATAATTTTTGTTTCTGTAATAGTTTCTTTTTCAAATTGAGTTTCTATCACTTGTACTATTTCTTCTGTTTCTATCATTTCTGTTGTTTGATATGATTGTACGTTTTCTATATCAAATTCTACAACTATTCCTGATTCAATAATTTGTACAGACAAATCTCCGTCATCAGCACCAGCGTTTAGTTTATAAGCAAGGCTGCCTTCAAATTTCCAAGAATCTGTATCTCCAGAAAAGGCAGTAGCAATGCTATTTGATAATTCAGCATTAGATGTTACATTATTTGTTCCGTATGCAACATTTCCAACTAAAAATGAATTTAAACCCGACAATGAACCTGCACTTCCATCAATAGTTACTGATCCAAACTTTGTTACTGCGGTTATTCCGACATATTCTCCTAGCTTATTAGTTCGAGGTAAAGCATAATTAACACTAACATTATCACCACTATCGCAGCTTATTGTTGTAATACTTGTATCGCTAAAATCTAAATTAGAAATATTTGCTTCGTTTGTATGTGTTCCTGTACCACCAACAGAAAAATTTGAAGCACTTAAAGGATAAAACACTTTACACCTAACGCCAGAATATTCAATTCTTGGATTATTTGTAGAAGCATCAACTGTTCCTGTTATAGTTGCATATTCTCCATCTTTATAGTAGTACACATTTTCACTAGCAAGTGTATGCATTGTTTGCGTATCTACATGAGCTTCAACTGCCCCTTCTCCTATATCAAATTTATCTGTTATAATTGCTGGAAATGCTGATAAATAAAACTGCTTAAATCTATCAAAATGGCTAGTTGGAATCGTTCCAATATCGGTTTTTTCGTGAAAATCGCCATAAGCTATCGGAATAGGTTTATTAAAATTTTTACCTGGTGCGTTTGGATATGTACTTGATGTAACTGTACTAACTGGAAGTTTTTTATGTTTTTTACTAGAATAATCTAATAATGAAAAATTAACAAATGATGTATCGTATTTAACACCACCAGATATAATTCCAGAACCAATAAGGTTTGCTGGTGCGTCCCAAGTTGAATAACCGCTTGACACTTGAAAAAGCTCCCATTTTCTATTTGCAAAGTTTTTTGAAGCAAATAAATCAGAAAATCTTCCCCCTTGTATCCCAGTTTCTGAATTAATTAATTTAACAGACATATTTAAAGGGTTAGTTTTAAAAGAAAAAAAACTCATTGATTGCGATACTTTACCCCAAGACGATACAAGTCCATAATATATATCAGAACCATCAACGCGATGTGTATCAGATACACCTATAAAAGCAGATTCGTCATTATAATATAATTTTAAAACCCAAAAAGATGTTGTATTTCTATTTGCTAGTGCGTTAGATAAAGAACTGTTAAAACTAAGCATTTAATCTAGCACCAGTACCAGTTGCTTTATTTAATGCAGGGATTAATTCATTGCGAACATAATCATCTTGTACTACACCGCCTGATATATTAACTGTTATTCCTTGTTGTGGGCCATTCTGATTCATTCCAGGAGTTAAGGGCATAACTTGTACAGATTCAGGTCCAGCTTCTCCAGTTAAAAACATAGTGGGTTTATTTACTACACCATCAAACCCAGTTGCAGCTTTTTTAACAGGCAAAATTTCATTAAATAAAGCGTTTGCCCCAGCTGCTGCAACTGTGGCTGCTACAAGATTTAAAGGGAAAGGAACTTTAACTAACGCTGATTTGGCAGCGGCAAAAACACCTTCAACTATATATTGATTTGCTAAAGCTCGACTTGCCTCACCTAAATTTTGACTCATCGCTAATCCTTTTAAAGATGACTCAATGGCGGATTCATTTGCTTTTGCGAAAGCCATAGCCCCATCTTTTAACTTGGCCCATCTTAACGCGGCGACAGATAACGTTGGCACAATATTTTCTAATGAATCGTTTGTATTATCTATTGATTCTTTAGATTTATCATTTGCTTCTTTAAATTCTAATGATTTGGCAGTTACAAATGCAAAACCCTCTACCCCTAATTCAGTTAATCGAGTTTCAAGTTCTAAAATTTTTAAAGCGTTTGCGTCTAAACCCGCATCTTCAAGAGCTTGTTTTAAACTTTTACCAACAAAAGGAATGCTTTTACCTGTTGCTAAAAATAAAGAACTAAACGCTTGAGTCAGAACATCTAAAGTTCCAGATATAATAGGAAACGCTGATTTTATACCTTCATCAAAAGCTACCATTATTTTTATACCAGTAATTTGTGCCGATATAGCAGCTGCTTCTCCAGCAAACTTTAAGATTTGCCCAATGTTTTCTTTAAGTGCTAACCCTACATTATCCCATCCTATATCGCCCAATTCGTCCATTTTTGAATTAAAATCATCAACAAAAGGTTCTATTATTGTAAAAATAGCGTCACCAAGAGCGATTTTAAGATCATCAACGCTTGAACTAAGTTTATCAAGTTTATCTTTAGCAGTTAATTGTTCTTCACCTAATTGATTAACTAAATTCCTAGCTGATGACATAGTGGCGTTTACAAATGCTTGTTTTCTTTCTTGATCGGTTAGTGAACTCGCTGATTTGTTTAATGATTCTGCATAGTCTTTATTTGCTTTTTCTACATCAATCATTATACCAAGATTATCTAGCATCAATTTAGATTGACGGCCTAAACCTGTTACAAGCGATTCAATACCAAAAGCAGTATCTTTTCCAAGGCTTTGAGCCAGTCTTTGTGCTATGTCAAACATCTCTGCCATTTGATCTTCAGATTTAGTTATGCCAAGCAGCATAACATTGTTTGCCTGAGTCATTAAATCTAAAGAATTTATTGTGCCGTCTGTTGCAGATCGAAACTTTCTAAACGCTTGTTCTGAGAAACCTGTGCTTTTTGCTAAATTGCGAAAACCCCTTTCAACACCTTCAAATTCTGCCGCTAATTTTACAGAAGCAGACATTCCTGCAACAATTCCTCTTGCTGCAAAAAAAGCAGCACCAGCTTTTAACGCAGATTTTGCTAGAGACTTTAATTCATTACCAGCCTTTTTACCGCCAATAACGCCAAGTTTAATTAATAAATTTTTAATTGCCATTTTCTCTCTCGTATTTAGCTATGTTATTTAATTCATTTTCTATAACAGTAAAGCAATCTAAACGATGAGCAGAAACGTCATCCAAATTTCCTAACGATACATTAAAACGATCTACATAATTATATTCTTGTATCATTTCCCACATCCAATCATCAATAAGATGGTTAACGTCAGCGAATAAAGGAACAAGAAGATACAGGTATTGACCAGTAGGGTATTTCTCATTTTGTTCCTCAAGAAGATCGACCTCATTTAATACATCCTCAACACTTTCGTATCGCTTACGCTTACCGCTAACAGGGGATCGAGCTGAATATGGCCTAAATTGGCCGTTTGGGAGGGCTTTATATACATCAGGCGAACTTGGCGATGATTTCGCCCAGCACCAAGTCGCAAGGCTCAACCCCCTGTTGCTTTTTTTGACAAGCCAAGGAATTCAAATAAAATAGATTGTAACACTACATCTATATCTATCATTTCCATGCCTTCAAAATCATTTTCATCTAACCCAGCAATATCGCTAACCTTTTCTAATAAATCGTAATATGCACTAACATCTTGTTTGCCTTCCCACCACACCTTTGCATTTAAAGCGTGGAGTTCTCGCCTTTGTTTATATGTGCAATCATTTACGTTCCATTCTTTGTCTAACGCTTCTACTATCATTAAGCCTCCCTTTATTTATTACCAAGCAGTAACTGCTTCATTTTTAAATGATGATATTTTAAACGCTTCTGTTGAACTGTTTTGTACGCATTCAAAAGGCAATGTATGAAATATACCATTCTCAGAAATATCTTGACCAGGATCGCCTGTGTATTGTATTTCTGCTGCTATATTCATTTCACCTTCAGAACTTACAGTTCCATCGCCAATATTAATTGCAAGTGATAATGTATCTCCATCAAGAAAATCTTGAATAACGTTATTACCAGAACCATAATCAAATTCGTCATCATATTTAATTGTTAAATCACCAGTTACAACATATTCAGGAAACGCATATGCTTCTGCATTTCCATTTGTATCAAACCCAACTCGATTTGCACCATTTGAAATATTAAAATTAAATGATTTCATTATAAATGTTTGTGTTGCGTTACCTTCTACATCTAAAGTTCGTGTATCTGCATCTAGTAAATTATAATAAGTGGTTTCTGCATCTACCCAACTTCCATTAAATGTTTGTTCTAAAACACTAGAAGTTGAAACTGGATTAGAAAAACCTGACCAATAATTTCCTGATATAGAAATTAAACCATTATTTGCTGCTATATCGCCAGATAATGTTAAATCTGAACATATTACACCACAAACTTTAATACCTTCACCAGCAGCTGGATAATAAGCTAGATTACAACTATGTGGTATGCCTGAAGATATAGAACCGCCTATAGAACTTGCATTGCTTGAACCATCAATTTCCATTTCATGTACAGTTGATCCGCTAGTTCCACTTTCTTGCCCAACTAATAACATATGTTGAGCTAATGTTCGAGGTGTTGCTAACATATCAAAAGGCATCGTAACTGTTCCGCCTCTTGCATTTATTATAGTATCAGCAGCATTCTTAACTGTTCCTCTACCAGATAATAATCTAGATTCACGTTGAATATTAAATGTTGGTTTTTGTGCTTGAACAACTGGTTGCGTTAAATACGCAGTTCCATCATCGCCAGAACTATCTAAACCAACTCCAAAACTTGTTTCTGCCTTTAAGCCGTATTTAACCGAGCTTATGGGTAGAACTCTTGTGTCAGCCATTATTTAGACTCCTTTTTTTTATTGTTACTTTTTTTAACCATACCCATATTAAGCAGCTCTTCAGCAGCTTCATCAGATATATCTACAACTTTGCCTTCTTTTAATTCATCCAAAGACTTTCTGTCGCAAAGAATAGAGTTCACATTAACCCTATGTAATTTATTTTCTCTTGCTTTAATTTTCATTATGCAACCTCCGTTACTGTGCAATTAAATGTCATCAATGCCCTTAATAAACTTGGATCATCTTCATCTATTTCATATTCGATTGATGTTATATTAGCCCCATGCCATTTATAAGAGCTTGAAGGCGAATATGACGTATTATTTAATATCAATCTTTTGACTTGTTCCGCTTTACTTGATACTTGTTTCATATTTTGCCGCCCATATTTTCCACCTATCTTTAATTGGTATCCAATCAATACTCCATATTCTCTAGTTTGACCAAAGCTCAATACTTCAGCCAGGTCATCACTTTGTGGTAATAATAGAAAAGATTGTGGAAGCGTATATTCATCATATCTTACAGGAATACTAAATTCATTGCTTAATAAAGTATTCAACGAATCAATCACTCGATCATAATGGACATTTTCAAAAGTAATAGCCATTAAGCAATCCTCGAATTATAGGCATATTTTATTGAAGTTGATGATTGATCTAAATATTCAGGTGCTGATACTTCTAATTCCCATTCATCATTTGTAGAATAAACACCAGGAGAAAAGCGGACATACATTCCATGTCCAACTTGTTGAAATGATCCATCCATTACTTCTGAATCAATATGCTTAGATATTTTCAATCCAGTATCGTTTTTTAAATACGTTGTATATTTAACACTTGAAGCCGATCCAGCAGCAAACGTACCAGTATCACCTGATTCTATAATTATTTTAATTGCATCCCAATCGCAAGTAGGAATACCTCGAATTGCGTTAATTCCTCCTGTACTTGAACCGCCATAAGTAACTTCTCTTAATATACCTTTTACCGCATCATTTGAATCTTCTTGATATAAATCCATTTCGCCACGATTAATTTTATCAGCCCATCCTGTTCCCTCAATGTTAGAAACTTTTGCATATAATTCATCTGCCAATTCTTTATTATAAGGATTGACAAGAAAGTAACAAGCTAAATGAGCAGCAATCATTACAATCACTTCTGGATAATCATTTGCTACGCTTGATTGCACTCCTACACCCTTTCGAGGGTAGATAGGTTTTGATATTAAATTTCTTGTAAAGTCGCTTCCACGTTTTCTACATTCTGTAATCAAGTCGCTGAAATCTCTACCACCTTCGAAAACTATACTATTTAAAGCAGAAGTGCTTGATGAAGATAAAAAGAACTCAATTTTATCATCGCCCTCAACGTATCTCCATTGATTATTTGATGAAGGTTCTGAACCTTGCTCTGATCCTAAATCTTGCCCATCTTTAAATAAAATACTTACATATCCTGAATTGTTGAGGTTGTATAAATTCGATGTTCCTGATTCTACCCAATTCGTTGGAAGTACTCTTTTCATATCGTATTCATCTATAGAAGGTAAAACGAACTGCATATCACCTTGTGAACAATATGTTGCTTCTATTGTACTCATTTTAAATCCTTATGCTTGGCCCATAAAATCATTCTGATCTACAGGGCTAATTTTAATCCTTTTAACTCGCCATAATAATTCAGCGATTAATCCCATTTGCCTTGAAGATAAATTAACTAAATCAGTTAAACTTACTTCGTTGGCTATTTCTTGTATTCTGTCTATCGTTTGAAAAATATCTAATTCTTCAAATTCATCATGCCGTGCCTTTTGATAAAGTGTTCTTAATTTGTCCAGCATTCTATATTGTCTTTTGTAAATTCCATTGTTACCCATCCTGTCCTAACGATAGGAAAAAAAGAGTATCTCGCATAATCAGCATATTTAAGAAACGATCCGCCCCTAATATACCATCTTCTAAATAGTCTTTCTTCATCGCCATTAATTCGCAATGAATCAACTGGCTTTGCATATAATTGATGATTGTGCCCCAAAAAGCATACATGAGCTTCAGAATAAACTTGTGATAACTTAGTAAGTTCCAAATCACCATTAGCTGCTCCCGACTTTCCGTGTCCACTTGCCATATTCCAAATAGTACCCTTCACGTTGAATTGTGAATATCCTGGCATCCGATAATACGGAACATTCATTTCTCTTGCGATTAACTTGCATACATCAACCCCCAATAAGTTGATACTGCGTATGGTGTCATGATTACCGCCTCGTATGAATAAGCATTTATCTTTGATAGGTTTGACAAGCTCAAGAAACTCAAGGATTTGATCATCTGGCTCAGAATATTGCCCTCTCTGGCTGATTTTATAGTTAGGCGGTATAAGTTCAACC
>VTLG01014797.1_pt1 | contig 25930 bp, 26 predicted proteins | sample 4694571 | NCBI WGS metagenome assembly VTLG01 (sample SAMN12604809, study PRJNA352737) | marine metagenome | biome: ENVO:00000447; feature: ENVO:00000209|ENVO:00000569|ENVO:01000036; material: ENVO:00002151; isolation source: viral sequences binned using virsorter ...
GGCGTCGATATGGCGAGCGATTGCAAAGACGTTTGTGGCGTCGATCTAGACGTGAGCAAAAAACGGACGTAAACAAACAGACGACCATAGCTATTCAAAACGAATTAGAACACCTCCTATGCCCGTCTATCAGCCTTTAAACCAACGCTAGGTGATATATTATCAATCGTGTGAACAGTAAACATCAAGCGTTTGTCTATTCTGTGACCTGATACCGTGACCAGGATACGAAAAAAGCGACCCGGCAACGGGGTAAATCGACGACGCCGTATATAGCGTTAACCCCTTGACGAATTTTCAACTAAACCTTTTGAGCGTTCTTAGAAGCCCCAGTAAGAGGCGTCGTCGTCGTGGTCTTCTTCGTCTTCTTCTTCTATGAGAACGGTACAGTCGGACATAAGGTCGAGCTTAACGTACTCCAGAACACCTACTATGGTTTGGTGGTTGAGGTCGAACTCTTCCCGGTAACGGTTGATGACGTTCATGAAGTCGTACGTCAAAGCGTCCGTTTGTTCGTGGTAGTCCATACGTATAGATGTTGTAATTTCATCGCTTGTTAGGCAACGGAATTTCATCGCTTGTTAGGCGTCCGTCTTAAATTTAGGGGTTGACGTTTGAAAAACACGGTTATAATACTTCTTTAGGAGTCCCGTTATAACGTCGCTTGTTCGTTAGCTTCAGCGGCGGTAAGATCGCGGACAATCCGTTATATCGATCTTACAAGCCGTACCGTTATCCATTGTTTGGTTTAAACCGACAGACGATTGGGCGCTTAAGTTTTAACACCTCAATCGCTTCGCTCTTTCGGCGTGCTTCAACGGCATCGAGCGACGTTTTAAACGAAGGGAAAGCTACATCCATAGCGTCTGTTTGTTTTTAGATCCCCCGACCGTAGCCGTTATAAACGACTCTAGTTCCGCTTTAAGAGCGTCTTCCTTTCTTTCGTCTATCTTAACGTCTGCGTCTTGAGCCATTTGTTCTACCCAATAAGCGACCGCCATAGCGAGGGCGTCCAAGCGGTCATCCTGTAAAAGCGATCCTTTGTCCTTTGTTATCCGACTTAGCTGGTAAAACAGCATATAACGGGTTTGTTGTTCTATGGGGTACGCTAAAGCGGACCTGTAGTCTTCCTTTATGACGGAGGGATCGAATACGAGCTTATGTCGGTTCATGACGGGTTCCAGCGTATCTATGATCCTTCGTTCCTTTTGTTGACTGTGTCGGACTTCATCGACGCTTACCGGATGAACGTTCCTTAACAGGGGTTTGAACAGTTCGGTGAACATACCGTCTCCCATATTGGATTCAACGATGATCTTATTGACGTTGTGACGGGCGGCGATCATGGCCAGTTCTTTCAGCGTGTTTTCGGAGTAACCTCCTTTTAAGCCGTTGCAAGCGGGAACGAACAGTTGACCGTTGAGCATCTTGACCACGGCATAAGACGTTTCGTCTCTTCCGCGTCCACTAGGGTCGATGCTCATGACGGAACCGGTGTACGGAACAAGCTCTCCTACGGACATGGGTCGAAAGAAGCGGTCGCCGTTGAACCCGACGTTCGGAATGGAGTTGTCCACGGCGTAGTCGGGACCGCTGGCGTACGTTATCTTTTCGGGTCCGACTTCGTCGTCGACGTCGTTCACGATCAAATCGTTTATCTTCAGCGGGTAACGGTCGGCGTCGGATAAGCGAGGATTCAGCATGAACTGAAGGGCGTATCCGCTGCGTCCGTAGGAAAGTCTTCGTTCTTCTAGGTCGACGTCGGAGAATCGTAGGGGTTCGGTGGAGCTACCGACGTTGTCGGCAGTCGTTTTAGAGACGATATAGGGTGCTACAGCGCCATCGTAGATCTTTTCAGCCTTAGACCCTTCTATGAACTCTGAAGGCCATATACGAGCCGTGTAGCCCCTCTCTCGCAGTTTGTTGTAGATGGAGTCCTCGCATTGAGGCGTTCCTAAAAAGAGTATCTTGGAGCTATCGAGCGGTTTGAGGATGGCTTCGAACTCCTTTACCTGTTCGTCTAGCTTGTCGCGGAGTCCCTGTGTAGCGGAGTTGTTGGGTACTTCTATGTCGTCCGCAACGATTACGTCGGCGCGAGATCCCGTTAGTTGGGACGTTATGCCGAGTGACTTGACGGAAGGAGCGTGAGCGGGTGGAGCGGAACCTACGTCGAAGGAGACCTTGCTGAAGCGTTGACCGTCCCGTGGCTTTAGACCTGCCAACATCGGTATCTCGTTGATGATGCGGAGGGTGAACGTCGAGAAGTCGTCGGAACGGTTCTTACTGGCGGATACGACCAATATGTTCTTGGAAGGATCTAGCAGTAGCTGGTGAACGACGTACGCCGAACATATCCACGACTTGCCTACTCCGCGAAACGCCATGATGACGCCACGCTTAGGACCGTGTTGCATGTAGTCCGCTATGTCGTATTGAAGGTCGGTGGGGTTAGGTAGTCCCAGGTGTTTCCAGACGACGTAGAGGAAGTTACGGAAGTCCTTCAGCTTCGTTTCACTCACGATTGTCGGACGGCTTGTTTGGTCTCGTCGTCTTCGGCAAACGGTAGGAGTTCAGCCAGGTCGCCCACAGGCGTTCCTTGTTCGGAGAGACTTATAATGTCGTTGTCCTTACACGTCTGCCTTGCTCCGTTCAAGATGGCGGCGTTCCACTCTATGGTTCCGTCCAACATCTCCTTGATAGCTTTAGTATAAGCCTTGATTTTCAAGACCTGCATTTTTTCCAGTGATTCTCGTTTCTTCATCTTATTGAACGTTCCTTTGCATCATCATCTCAAGGAGACGATCCAGCTTGTTGTTGATGGCTTCCAGTTTCTTCTCAAGGCCGTGTATCCGTTTTTCAACGGAGATGTCTCGTTCGTGTTGAGCCGACAGTTCGACCTCGATCTTCGTCAGACGGTCCTCGTCCTTGTCCAAACGATCAGCGAACTTCTTTCCTATCCAACCGAAGATTCCCAATACGACCGCCAAAACGGTGTCGAGGAAGTGTGAAATTTCTTCAGTCATCTGTTAAGCGCCTATTTCGGTGGCCGTTATAGTCGAGATGGTACGAGGAAAACTAGCGTTGTCCGTATCCGTGTTGGTACGGTTGAAGTAGAAAGTACCGGCATCCATCTGGATCTGTAACTTATAGACGGTCGCAGACGTCGTAGAAGGACTATCCAACCACGTCATACTTCTGTTTACGGTCGCTTGATTACTGTAACTAGCTCCCCATAAAGCACATTGAACACGACTACTTGCTGCGTCTCCTACGGATAAGTCAGTCGAATCACGCAACGCCTTAAAAGCGGCAAAGTTGGTAGTAGATGAAGTATCGAAACTGAAATTAGCAGTCAACAGTATCTTACTACCCGTGGTTGCCGGTGTAATTGAAACGGTCATTCCCGTTAAATCAGTCCACGACGTGCTTGTTGTCGTAAAAGTGGCGGCGGTTACTACGGTGTGCTGTACTTGAAGGACTTTTCCTCCCGCTGACATGTTCGTCAAAGCCGACCCGTCTACAGCCGGTAGCTTCGCCGTACCGTCCAATTGAACTACGTTGTTTGCCGACGTACCGAGAGTACCTTGAATGTAGGTGGAACCTGCGTCTACGTCTGATACCATTCGTGAATGTGTCTGTGTAATTGCCATATATAGTGGTGGTTGAAGGGATTAAACGATGGTAAGAACGCCGCTGTTGTTCCAAACGTAACCGGAAGTCAAACCAGCGGAAGACGTAGGTAACCCCGATAAACGGAATTGACCGGTAACGACGATGACTCCGTCTTCGTCTAGGACTAACTGAGGTGTCGATGAGTCTCTAAAAATGCGAAAGAAGAGTTTGTCCGCACCTTGACCGTAGATGTTTCCCGTATCTTTGTACGTATCAATGCTAAACGCTTTGGCTTCCTCGAACGAACCGCTTGTTTCCACCGGTAGGTTAAGCATTATTTGACCGCCTTCCGACGTCGAATCTTGATTGTATACGGCAACGCCCGTAGTTTTAACCAATCCTACGTCTTGCGTACCGCTTGTGGCCGGAACGGCGTAACCGCGTTGTACGACTACGATGTTGGAAGTGTTGGGCGGAACTCCTGAAAAGGTAATGGTATTGGCGTCTGCGTTTATCGCGTAAGCGGCGGTAGGCTCCTGTAACACGCCGTCGATGGCTACTTCGTACATGTTGTCGCTACTTAGCGTAATACCCGGACTAAAAGTAAAAGCGGCGTTAACGCCGTCTCCGGTAAACGTGTATTTAGCGGACTCGGTGGAAGATCCCGTTACCTTATTGCTTATCTGGGTATCGACGTAGTTCTTGGTCCCGGCGTCTTGAACGCCCGTAGGATCGGCTACGTTGGTTATGCGTAGGCTTTTGGCGTCCCACTCCGTCCCCGCCACTTCCTTTTGAAGCGACAGTTGGTTGAGTTCGCCTATTTCCTCATTCAAGTAGAGGTTGTGCAGGTACGACCTGTCGAGGGAAGACTCGGTCAATACGGAACCGTTTACGAAGTCCACCAACGGGTTGTCGGAGTCGGCGTTGGAATCACGCCTTACTCGTACCTTTTGACCCACCGTAGCACCGCTTGTAAGCACGACTTTGACGGCTGGTGAGGTGACTATCGTGTAGTCGGTGGTAAGGGTTTTCTTGACGCCGTCTATCTCGACAACGACGTGCGAATCTTCAAGGTACGGAAACGAGAACGCGAAATCCGTCTGCGCAGCCGTTGCGGTAAAGTCGACGTATGTATTAGCCATGATGTGTTTCTACTTGTTAGTTATTGTTGAAGGAGTGATAGGACGTCCGTGAAATCGGCTCCCATACGAAATTGTTTCTTAGCTCGCGTGACTTGATCGTAGTAACCCGACAGTTCAGGGAACTCTCTCATAGTGTCGTCTAACGCTTCAGACCTATACTTGGTAAGAATGCTGTTTATCTTTTGAATACGAGGACTAGGAAAGCCGGGTTCCGACGTAGCTGAAAGCTTTTGATAAGCTCTGGAACGAATAAGACGCTCAAGAGATTGACGAAGAGTACGACCGCCTATGCGTATTGTCTTCAGTTTTTCCAAGCGTCTGTCGTGAGCGGTTTGACCGCTGTCGTTCTCAAAAGCCAACAAATCGATAAGGTTGTGATACGTCGAGGGAGGTTCGCGGAACGCATGGTTCAAGCTAGCCATCTCGTTTAGTATGACGTCGTTCTTTTCAGTACTTGTGGCAATCGGGTTAATAGCGCCTATGAGCGGCAGGTTCTCAACCATTATCTCTTCACCCAACAAATTACGCTTAGGGTCGAGATTATCTCGTCCACTCGGTATTTTGTTTAACAAGGCGTCAGCTAACGTACGTACTTCACGCGACTCCTGGTCGCCTGTTCCGTATTGTATCTGATTGAGAAAACCGCTGTAAGGAAGCATGGACGAACCAAAGTTACGAAGTAAGCGGTCGCCGTATCGTTCCGGGTTACTCGCGGCTTCCGTAAACATCTGAAGACCCGCTAAGTACGATTTGTTCGTTACGTTGCGAGTAAAGGTTACGGCAACAGCCGAAAATACTTGGTCGATAGCGCTGTCGTTAAATCCTTTTGGTGACTTTATGCCTGTCTCAACGAGGTCGGCCATAACGCCTAACAACGTGCCGAACGGGTCGAGACGTTGGTAACTGTAGTATTTACCGTCTATCTTAAAACTGTATGGTTGCCATCCTGTAGCTTGTAACGCTTTCTTCTGCTTATGATCCTTCGGACCGCCACCTGTAAGAAACTCACGATTGTTTAAAGCCAAGTCCAACAGCACGGCTCCGGCGATTGCGGAAGTTGCCATCTTACCCCGCGCTTGCGCTTTCAGAATAGGGTCGCTTCCTTTGTGGTCTTTCCATAGCTTTTTTACTTCCGTCGGAAGCATAAGAACACCAGGTGTCCGTTCGAAAGCGAACTTCAACAAGTTGGTAGGAGTACGAACAAACGGCAGAATAAACCCGACTAAATTATGCTTTTGAGAGAGGTTTTGAATCCCTCTTGCCAACGTTCCTTCTTCCAATTCCTTGGTGAACGTCATGTACCTAGCTTCGTCTACGGCGTAGTTAGCTAATCCGGAAGCGTCCTCGTTGAACTTTTCGTTCTTGTAGTTGATTATGAAGTCCGCTTTTTCTTGGCCTTTCAGTCCTTGGCCATCAGCTATTTCCGTACCTTCTCGTATCAACGACTCTTCGGACATGTAGCGTCCGCTATCGGTAACGATGCTTTCTAGCCCCTTCTCGATGTGTTCAGCGAGTTTGTAAGGATCTTGAATGCCTTGTCCCAATCCGTCCATAGCCAGCTTTAAGCGAGCGGAACGGCGGTAGTGCAGTTGTTTAAAGAACTCATCGGTCGTCATCAACAGACGCGAAGGAATGCGGATGAACTCACCCGCCCAGTTAAGAGTACCGTGCAGACGCTGTCCTTCCTTCACACCGAAAGCTTCAGCCGTTATAGCATTTTGCGGTCCTTCTCCAAACGCTCTGGCGTCGGGATCAAGGGTGTTCTCAGCGGTCTTTAAAGTGTTTCTGGCGAACTTGAACGCTTCCTTGTACATCGTCATGTCCGCCCATGAAGCGAACGCTTGCTTGGTTACTTCCAGGTTACCCGACAGAACACCGCCTACGGCAGTCTCAAGGGTACTCCAAACACCTGCTAAAGCGTTGCCCATCACGTTGACTACCTGTGTACGAGGACCACTCAAGATGCTGTTGATCCAATATTCGCGAGGCATGTCCAACAAACGGCTTCCTTGGGTCTTACGAGCGAGTCCCATGATACCGTTCAAGCTACCTTGCAGGTCGTTCGGATCAACGGTTTCGTCGATAATCTTCATTATCTTGTCGGGGTCCATGCCACCGTTCTCGTTAATGAAGTTCTTGCGGATGCCTTCGCTCGTCATGTCGGCTTCGTTCAAACCGATCTTACGACTAGGTTCTTTGTTTCTACGTACGCCTAAAGCCAGCGAAGACTCGCGACCTAACCGCCAGTAGTAGTTGGAGAACTCGACAAGCTCTTGTAAAGTGTTCTTTAACTCAGCAACAGCGACGGTTCCTCCGCCTGATTGGCGATACTTGTCACCGGCTGTCATCAAGTTACGGACGAGACCCTCGCCTATCCGCTTGTAAACGGTTGCTTCAAGACGTACTTGTCGCTGGTTCTCTATGGTGTTCTCCATTCCTTTGAAGCGGTCGGTTATGACGTTGTCTCCAAAGTCCGTTGGAAGTCCTTCAGCCGCTTCTTGGTCGAGCTTTGCCATCGTTGCAGGGTCTTTCGTTACCTCTGCTCTAAGAGCCGCTGTTAACGAGTGAATGCCATCTGTGGTCTCCATACGAGGAGGAACGACTTCAGCGCCCTTAACGACCGCTTCAGAAAACTCCTTATGCTTGGGGTCGATGTCGCCAAGGTCTCCACGAACGGCTCCAAAAGTGCCTGGTTTACCTTTAACTACTCCTTTGGGACGCCCTTCGGATATAATATCCATACCGCTTCTCAAGGTCTGTTCAAGTAAAGTACCGTCGACGTCCTTCCCTAAAATAGTTGCGACCAAAGAAACGAAACGATCCCATAAAGTCTTTTGTTTGCCTTTGATCTTTATACCGGCTAAAGCGCGTTGAAACGCTTCGTTTGTTAAACCGTGAGCAACAAACTCATCTATATTACTTAAAGCGTAGGAAAAACCAGGTTCCCCTTTTAAAGCTTGGTTCGCTTTGTTAAACGCCACCAATATGGATTTATACGCTCCTTTAGCTTTAGTTAGGTCGTCTAAGTTACTTAGATTCTTTCTTATCTTGAGAGCGGTAGCTGCGTGGACCATTTCGTGAAGAACTGTTTCTTCGTTGTCGCCTCCCCTAAACAAAGTAATGGCGTCCTCACCTTCGTCGTATATCCCTTTAAAACCTTGTTCGTTTACTTTGCCTTCGGTGCGGACAGACACAGCGCGGTCACCTTCATCACGCATTGCTTTATTCAATTGTGCTGCAAGCTTGCGTGTAGACTCTACAAAAGCGTTTTCAGCTAAGGAATCCAGAGCGTCTCCTACCGTAGTGCCTTGCGTGATAAGCGTTTGCGTCTTGTTGTCGGTAGGAGTACGGCCCATACCGGCTCTTGAGACCTCTAAGGCGTCTCTACCCGCCCCTCGCGTCATCGTGCCATCTTCCAACGCTGCTCTGAAACCTTCTAAGCGTTCTCTCAGTCCTTCTATCCTACGGTCTATGTCGTCTATCTGATTAAAGACCTCCTTGTTTTCTTGTCGATGTTGCTCTACCCATTTCTTGCGGTCTTTAGATTTCATCAACTCGCGTAGCTTCTCTACACCTTGATCGCTGTAGTCATTGATAGGCAGTTCGTTTAAGACTACGTCGTTTTTTGCCGCTATACTAAATTGTTCAGAACGTAATTCTTGAATCTGCTGTTGAATGTCCGCTTGTTCCTTACTCAACCCTTCTTCAGCGAAATCAAGGCGAGCGCCAAAAGCGTTTCCTCTAAACCCTTCGTTCGTGAGTTTAGTCGCCGCTCCTTTTAACGGGGGAGATATTTCAAAGTCGTCGTAGATGTTAGGATTGCGTATAAACTCGTTAACCGCTTGCGAAGGATAATCGAAACCTAACCAATCGTCTTTAGCTAACGCTCGTAAGAAGTTTCTGTATTTAGGTTTAAACTCTCCAAGCGCGGACATTACTTCGTCCCCATCCGCTTCTTCGTCTAAAACTCTGTACCATTCGTCGATGATCTCGTTGTCGAAAACGTCTAGTAATTCCGGTCCTCTAGCACCGTGTACCGACGCCATGTCGCCCATCTCCAGATCCATAGCGGAGTATACGGAGTCGGGATCGGCGTTTTCCGCCCGTGCTTGTCGTCCCTTCTTCATCGCCTTCAAGCCTTTGATGAACCCGAAAGCGACCGCTTCCAAACCTAGACCCTCAAGCACGTTTTTCAGGCGTCCTTCGATCTCGCCTTCTTCGTCGTCGTGGGAGAGGAACTGAGTAACAGGGTTCTGTAGTTCGGGAACGGATTCAATGAGGTTGGACAGTCGAGCTTCCTGACCGTTGAACATCGTGAAGTCGGTTACGGCTCCGGCAATAGCTCCACGCGATACCGTACCGCTTAAAGCTTTCTGAGTAAGACTACCCGCTTTAGCTAAGTTACCGGCGCGTCCAGCCCACCCGAAGATAGGAACGAAACCGGTAACGAATTGAGTTATGCCTTCAACCGCCCCACCGGCTACCGTCTTGGACTTTCCTAAGAACTTTGTATCGTAGTCAGGTAACGCATCAAAGGTTAAGTAGTCAGCTAAATTGTAAACGCCTTGTACAGCGCCTTCTATGCCCCTGAACGGAGCCGCTAACAAATCAAAGAAAGTACTGTCGTCCTCTTCTTGTTGGTCGATGGGAAGTTGTTGATTGGCCATTATTTAATATTGTTTAAAAAGACATGTAGTTTACGTTGCTTACGGACGAACGTTAAAGCATCGCCCTTGTAACCTATTAACCTAATTACGTTCTTAATGTCTGCCGGTACTTTAGCCGGGTCGCTGATATTGGCTGCGGAATTAACTTGAGAAACGGTCAGCAACACGGTGCTTGTCGGTTCTATTTTCTTAGGGTCGAATTTAAAACCGTCCCGTGTTACACCATTCTTTAAAGCGTTAGGTAAAGTGAACACATCAGACAAACGCGCTAACTCAAAGTAATTTTCCGTCGCTTCTTTGCGTTGTTGAGGTGTGTAAGGAACACGTTCGAACTTAAGACCCGTCCAATCGGCTGTAGGCATTACTCTTCCAGAGTTGGGAGCGGCTATTCCCGAAAAATGTCTTAAAGTAGGACCGATGTTCTTACGTATGTAATTTAAAGCTTTCTTACGTTCCTCGACAGGCGTCTTTTTATTGCTCAACACGCTACGGTTTTGTTGTACGTTTTTAACTATGTCTTCAGGGTCGTCTCCCCAGATGGAAGCGGTAACAGCTTCGGTGTCTGGCGTCGTTGCTGTTACTCTCCTTGCTTCAGCGTCCGCGTCTTTTTCCTTCTCCGCTGTCTCGTTTAATTTAAATATACGGTTTTCCAGTATAGGACGTTCCTTATCTATGAGTTCCCGTATAAAGTTGTCTAGCTCAGTACCGGCCGCGTCAGGGTTTTGTGTTTGTCCTGTGCGTACCATTTCTTGAAGCTTATCGTTAACTGCCGCGTTCATTTTACGGGCAGACTCTAATTGCAGACTAAGGAATCTAGGATCTTTACGCAGTTCAGGCGTCTCTATTGTTGAACCTTCAGCGGTCTGTTTAACGATGTTAAAAACGTTTCCTACTAAATTACTCTTTTGTCTTACTTTAGACTTAGCGTATTCGTCTATGTCTACGTCTCCTTTTACAGCGCTTTCAGCATTCTTTTGAGCTTGAGCGGCGTAGATAGGGTCGGCGTCTCCGGCTACTGTCTCTTGAAAACCTTTTAGCAGTACGTTGACGTCGTTGTACATCTGTCCGTCGTACTCAGCTTCACCGGTGTTTTGAATGGCGTTTAAGGCTAGGATGAACTCAGAATCAGTCGCTTCCAAACGTTCCAATCTGTTGACTCTATCAGCTTTGTCTTCCTGTTCCGCAACGTCGTCGATGAGTTGTTCTAACTCGATAGCGTGGGCTTCGTGTTTACCGTATAGGGTGTTTCCTACCTTTATGTTCGTCTTAGCCCAATTCAAGAATGCTCTAGCTTTTAACTCGTCAACGCGAGCTAGGCTTTTAACAACCGATGAAATAGCCGCCCGTTGCTGGGTTGGAGCGAAACCGTTCATGTCTTGCCACGTGTTTTTAAGGCGCTCCATGTCTAGGTCGTATTGAGCGGAATCTAAATGGTCTACGTTCTTAGCTTCTCTAACGAACTCGTTAACGGTTTGTACGCCTATCTCAACACGCGCTTGTCTCGCTTTCTCTCCGTCGAATTGAGCGGCAAGTCGGGTGATCGTCGGGTTAAGCGCTTCTTGAAACCCTTCGTTTTGAAACTGACCTTGTAGACCGGGGTTATTCTCGATGAACTCAGCCATCTCTTCGTTGACTATGTCCGCCGTGTTTTTGTCGTCGTCTCCCTCTATCGGGTTTCTTAAACGACCGTCGGCGGCTATAAGTTGATTATAGAACACGTCGTGAGCGGCTTTACCTAGCGCCCGTTTCTTACGTTTCCAGTTAAGAGGAGACCCAAGGAACGGTATGTTGCCTTTGCGTACTTCCCTGTCGAGAGTTGCCTCGGACTGTGATAGTTTCTTCTTTAAGTCTTCCGGGCTTAACCGCTTCAAGTCGTCTTCGTACATTTCAGCGTCAATCTCTTGTATCGCTCCGTAATCCCTAAGAATCGGGTTAACCTGCGACAAAGCGTCCGCCAAATCCATCAGCTTGTTGCGTCCCGCCTGTTGCGTTTGAACGCGGTACTGACCTCCGGCGTTAACGACCGCTTGCAACTTCGGTGCAGATCCTACGCCTTGTACTTGTACTCTTCCGTTAGCCATTATGAATTCATTTGTTTGATTTCCATACCCGTCCGATAACCGCTCACAGCGCTTTGAGCCGCGCTTTGAGCCGCGCTTAGTCCCGCCGTCAGGAAGCTGGGTCGGTTGATTGGTCGGTTGATTCCTATCTGATTCATTCGGGTACGGTATCCGGCATCCGTCAAAGCGAGTCCGGTGTTAACGTTCTGAAGTTCTTGTTGTCGGGTAAGAGCGACGCGATAGTCCGCTTCCTGCCTCGTATAGTCGTCTAGAAGGGCATCCACGGATGCTCCGCTTACTCCTGCCTCACCTGCCGACACTCCGGCGCGAGACAACGCTTCTCGGCTCTTTATGGCTATGTCTCCCAATTCCTTGTTCATCGCCTCTTGCTCCTGGGCTTGTCTCATACGCAACGCCGACTGCTCTTGAATGAACCGTTGACGCTCCGCTTCCGCCGCTTGAGCTTGGTAACGCTGTTGTTGCCTCGCTTGTTGGCGTTGACCGGCAAATTGCACACCCGCTTGTAAACCGCCTACGACCGCTAAAGCTGCTGGATTACACATAGTTATTTATTCTTTCGATTAATGGTGAAGCGTCGGAAGTCCGACCCGTGGGATTCACCGAACTCGGCTCCCAACCAGGTCAACCATCTGACTGATAATTTGTTGTTCATACTGACGATGTTAGTTAGACGTTCGTAACCGTCCATCAAATCGTCTAGGTACTCTTTAGAATGTTTTACAAAGGTCTTTTTTATGGTCGGCATAAGATCCGTACCTAACAACCAAGCGCACCCCGTATCCGGGTCTTCCGTCGGACACACGCCAAAGCTCGCTATGAGCCTGTAATCGCGCGTCTTGATCGAATAGCACTTGTCCGACAGGTGAAACGATTGTTCGCACGCCACTCGCGGATGCACGCCTAGACCGATGCATTCAAGCATATCCTCGACCCGCATGTTCTCGTAAAGAGCCGGACCATCGAAACCGATGATCGCTTTGGATACGTGGCAGTCGTCGAATCTACGATCCATAGCGCCGTGAACGAGGCGTTACAAAACTTTCGAACTCAGCGGCCAATAACTTGGCGGGAAGCGCGGACGAAGACTTGATCTTGATGGTCGTTTCATCGTGCTTGGCGTGGATCGGAAAACGGAACGAACCGCTGTCCACGACCAACGACCCAAGTAACGAGTCGGCTCCTAGTTCGGTAGGATTAAAGGCGTAGTTGTAGGTGTCCCTGTAAAGAGGCGTTACCTCGACCGTAAAATGTCCGGTGTCGGCGTAGTCGATAGCTCCGTTTCGAAGCGTCTGATAAGTAAAGTTACTGGTCGCCTTGCCTCCCCGTTCGGTGGGTTGCTTAAGCGTTTGCGTGGAGAACGTGTACTCCATGTCGTATTCGCGACCGACGTAGAATACGTTTAAAGTGTAGGTAACACCGGCGTTGCTCCAATCCGAAGCGAATCCCGCTGGTGGTTGGTTTGAAGCGACCGACCAATAAGACGCTCCACCACCCGTACCGGGTTCGTTCGCGTCCGATGAAACGTGTTCTTGTAGACACTCGTAGTAAATACCGCCGTGATAAATGAACGGAGTAACGTCGCCCGCCATACTGAACTCAACCGTCCCCAGACTTGCGTCGTCGGCATCGGTTTGTATGGTTAGACGTCTGCCTTTTTCCGTGTAAACGACTGAACCTACGGGATCATACGGCATTAAACTTACTACGGTACGCTTTTTAGCTACGTTGTAAACCACGCTTAAGGACGTACTTTTAACCCGTTTGTCCAACAATATGGCGTAGTCTTTGCCGGTGTCCACGTTTCCTGACTCCATCGACATGCGTTCCAGGTTCGTCTTGGTTCCGTCCTTTGTGACGAGGTACAAGTCGGAGTCTATGAAACCCGCTCCCACGACGTCGTCGGTGAACTCGAAACGACTCCAACTGCTTTGGATCTTCTCCTTGTTTTGCCAGAAGTACTTGTAGACGTATAAATGCTTTAGGTTGGAACTACTGGTAGCTACGAGGACGTCTTCAGACGGTGTTCCTACCAACTGCCTTAACGAAGTAGGGACGTACTTGGGTGTTTGAGCGGTTATCTCAGCGGCTTCGAAGACGTCCGTCGTGTTGTCGACGTAGAACTCGTATACGCCTTCGTGATTAGCTCGACTGAACGGAAAGTAAACGTACCCTGTTTGAGCCAACGGCTTAACGTCGTCAGCTACGTCGTATTCGGTTATAGGCGATATGTTTACCGTCTTAGGCGTCAGTAGGTCCGTACCTCTAAGAACGAACTGAGACTGAGGACCGAACAACACCAGCTTCTCTTGAAACGGTACGGCGTGTTTAAGGGTCGATACCTTGGTGTGAGCAACTCCCACGTCTATGGGATCGCCATCCAGCAACGTCTGTACGGTAGTTCTCCAAAAGTTAAAGTATTCGTCAGACTCGCTGAACACGACCGAACCGTCGGTCAATATACCTAATCGGTTCTTGTAAAAGAATATGTCGTTTATCTTGCTTCCGACGAAAGACGGTAACGGACTGCTAACCGAATCGCCTACTCGTCGAGGCGTCCACGGTTGTGGTTCAATTGTATACGCAGTCACTATTCCCGATGCATTGAGTGTAGGTACGATTTGAATAGGAACAGTCGAATTTGATAAAGAATGCTGTTCTCCTGCCGGTGTTCCCGTAACCGACGCTTCGTACTTCCATCCAACCGTCTCCACCCATGAACCTTCACCGAATTGTTCGTTGTCCTTGGTCTCGAACTTAACGTAGTAATCGTCTTGGTTAAGCTCGACGTCGCCTCTTACCTTCACTCTAAAATCTTTAAAACACTGTTTAGGCAGGTCGGTCATGCTTTCCACTTCTTTGTAGATGACGCCTAACCCCGTGTTACCTAAACCGTCTTCACTCGATATGGTAAAATCCAACCCGTCTGTTTTGGTTATCTTTATCAGGTTTCCGTGTCGAGTCGTAGTAATCGTAGCAGCAGGGTTTACCGTGCCAGTAGCTACTGCCGCAACCAAAGGAGGCTCGCTACGGGAAATCGTCGACAACTCCGTCCACGCCATCGGAGGAAACGATCCATATCTCTTTTGAGTAAAAACAGCGTCGGGAGCGGTAGTGTAACCAGCACCGCCGGATGTCATAGTAATACCTGTTATTTCGCCTGTAGAAGAGTCAACTCTTGCTCGTCCTTTGGCTCCGCTTCCTCCTCCTCCCGTAAAAGTAACGTCGACGTAGTAAGTATCTTCGATACCGATTCCGTATTCCTCACGCTCTCCCACGACTACCTCGTTTCGGTAGCCGGTTCCTCCGTTAGTTATTGTTAAACCGGTAACGCGACCGGCTGACGACATAGTTGTTATTGCCGTGTCGAGTCCCGCCGCTATTGATTCCGAATCGGAAGTACCGGCAGGAGTATGTTCGGCTAATATTCCGTCTAACGTAATCATGTACGAGGTTGCGTCGGCTCCTTGTTTGACGAACGCTAAAGCCTCGGTTTCCAGAGGATCGGTAACGGACGCTCCTAAAGACACCGTAACCTCGTTGTTGGCTACCAGAGTATAGTCGGCTACCGTCAACGCTCTAAGGTTCTTCAAAGGCGTCGTACCGCTGTTTAAATACGTTTGGGCGGATGCGTTGATGCTTACGGGAAGAGGAGTTCCGTCTACTGTGAAGATGCTTACAGCCGCCGTACCGCCGTTGTTGGCGAACACCATGACGTGTTGGTTGGCGCTGTCTCTGTCTACGAAGTGAACCAACGAGTCGTCGGGTATCTCCGTGGAGAACAAATCCTTTACGTGGTTCGTGTTCGGTCGCTTCGTCAACCCGTCCACAACGGAGCTATAGGCGTTTACCTGCTCCTCCGCTTGACCCGGATAACGAAGATTGTCGGGTTGTTGCGAGACGCCTTGTACCAGGTTAGGTACGCTGGTTGTTAACAAAGGCATCGCTTTAACGGTCGATGACGCGTTGTACGTCGTAGTTGTCGAATATGGTTCTGTCGGCGTTCTCGCTGTCGGACGATATTGCCCGTGCTTTAGCCTCGATCTCATCGCGTAACGTAAACGCTTCTATCTCCTGCGATCCGAGGAAACGATTGGCGAACTTGCGTGAGGCGCGGACCAAGACGTAGTAGCGGAACTGTTCCGGCATCTCCGTGAAGTCCAGTTGGAAAGTGATAATGACCTTGAGGTCTTGCGTGAAAACGTCCGTGTGGTTCTTTCTGTCGTATAGACTGACTCCTCGTTGAACGACGTCTATGTCGGTGTATTTACCTGATTCGGTGTCGATCTTTAGCGTGTTGGACGGTAACACGAATTTGTTGGTGGAGGCGTCTCTGACTACCTCGTAGTCGTATTCGGTATTGAAGTGCCAACCATCGCTCTGTATCTCGCGCGTTACTTCGTCCAAGAGATTCTCGGCTGTAACGACGGAAACGGGAACGCTGGTTCCTCCGAGGGTATTGACGGGACTTTCGCCTATCACGCCCAACATGGAGTTAACAGCTTCTAACTTACTTGTGAGTGCCATTGTATATAAAAGATTAAAGCTTTGGCGGAGGTCGGGTTAAAGGAAGGAAAACGATAAAACCTTTCTATACCGACCCCCGCCGCAGCAAGAGTGTGAAGATTAGCCTTGTAACTCGATAGCGCACTCAGGACGGAGAACTCCGTGACCCATTGCGTACTTGGCTACGAAAAGCGTACCTTGACGATTGATGTCGTACTCGGACTCGGTGGCGAGATCGAGCAACTTGACAGTACCCACAGCGGAAGGATGGGAGACAATTCCGACGGTCTTCGAAAAGTCGCCGTTGTATCCGCTTCCGCTTCCACCGAACACGTCGTTGGACGCAGCACCGTCACCGGTAGCATCCGCAGACAAATTGCCAGAAGGAATGTGAGTGGACTTGTAGATACTGATACCTGCAACTTGAGGTACTGTACCACTAGCAAGCGAACCGGAACCTCCAACGTCCTTATTAGCAGCGGAGGTGCTGATTACCAACGATCCACTACCGCCTGTGATGAGCTTGTAGTATTCCGTTGGACGAAGAACGCAGAAGCGACCCTCGGCGGGAACGTCGTTGTTGTCGAGACCAGCGGCGGCAGTGAACAATCCGGCTACAAGCTCTGCACCTGTAGGATCGGTGTTGTCTCCATCGTCTCCTGAGTCAGCGTGAGTGCCGAGTGCGTTAGCAGACAAGTCTACGATTTGACCTCCGTTACCACCGGTTACAGTCGTATCGGAACGAGCGGCGGCGATGAAGACCTTGGCGATAGCTTGGTCGAACCTACTAGCCAACGCGCGTCCCAACTCGGAAGAGTAAACGGAACGAATGTCGTAGTGGTTCTTTACGTCGTCGATACTAGCCAAGAACGAAGAAGCGAGAAGCACGTCGTCGATAGTGATGACAACTTCATTCTTCTTGATGTCGCTCAAGTAGCTGTTACCTGCGTCCGCGATGTTCTGACCGGGAGTGTGGTAGGAAGCGGTAGCAACACCGGTAACGGGGAACTGAGCGCTCTTACCGCTGTCGATGGTGCGAACCGTGTGTAGTGGTTTGAATATGTTATTCGCTTCAAACGTCGTTAATATTTCACCGGCAAACTTCTTCAGAAAGAGAGCGTTAGCGTCTCCCGCCGAATTAATTTGACCGACGCGTGAGGGAGTGGTGTCTCCATTAGCCATAGTATATAATCCTTATGATAATTGTTAGTAGTGTGGTTTGTTTTAACCGCCTACAGCGTCGGTCGGAATCGTGGTTGTCGGGCGCACCCGGCCAAGTCGTCTTCGTCGCTTAATGCGTGATAAAGTGTTAGTCGTCGGAGGTCAGCGGTATCGCGTACCATCCTTCGGGTAAGGTCACCTTGTTTGAACTCTTCTCCCAACCGCCCTCAGGCGTAGGAAAATAGACGTGACCTTTGACGTCGTCTGCTAGGCGGACAACGTCGGTGGATTCGAACGAACCGTCAACGAAGACGATCCTTTTGCTTCCGCAACCGCTTGCGAAGAGCAGACTGCAAACGATCCCTGTCTTCAGACTCCAGCTTGTGAGCGTCCGAAGCGGTCGTAGGTGTCTTGATTTCATTTACGGTTTGTTTGAGGAAGAACTCGATTATCGTTTTAAGTATCGATGCGATGATCCCCATTACTTCTCTTTTGCCTTCCCGACGTTCAACGCCAACAGGTCGAGGATCTTGTACAGCTTCTTAACGATGCCGTCGTCTTTAGGGGTAGGCGTAATAGCCGCTACTGCCGAAGCAAGAGCCACAGCCGCCGTTAGTATGCCCAGGATAGCTTCCCAGTTTTCTTGTACGTATTGCATGATGTTCCTTATGTTAAAGATTACTTACTGCTAGTCGTCGGTCTACCTCGGCGTGATACGCTTTGTCTCCGCTCTTGTATCGAGGGTCGTTCATTGCTCTGGTGACCTCCTGCATGGATTGATACGGTAAAGTGGCTGAACCCGTCGTAGACCCCATAGCGAGCTTTGGAGCGGTTGAACCGTTCGCCGCCTTGTACCGCGCGTGTAAACCGCTTACGGCGAGCTTGGCGTGTTCTACGGAACCCGTGGTAACTACCTCGTTGTAGGTGTCCATCTCTTCGTCGGTGAGGTTTTGACCCGCCCATTCCGTCATGGCATCGTAGTCGTTACCGGCAACGCCTTTTATAGCCGACTGTTGGTTCTCCATGAGAGCGGCTTGACCGGCGGCGTAGCTGTCCACTAGCTCACGATTGAGTCCTAGCTTGGCTAACGATTCATAGGTGTCGTCCGTAAGCTCGCCTTTTTCGAAGAACTCTTTCGACGCCTCTATGATCAAATCGTTGCTTTCAGTCGGTTCGGTTTCAGCGACTTCTTCGTCCGCTTTGTCCGATCCTAGCTTCTTCTCTAGCTCGCCGTAGGCTTTCGCCATGTCTTCAGCGGATTCGAACTTCTCAGGAAGCCACTCAGGACGCTCCGCATCATCTACGGTCTCTCCTTGCGAATCCCCATTCCCTGCATCCTCCGCATTGACGGGAACGTCCTCGGTAACTTCTTCCGGTTCGATCTCTCCGGGCGTTTTCTCGTTTATTTCGACTCGTTGTAATTCAGCCATCGTTTGTTTCCTTCGTTGTTATTGTTCGTTTGGTTCTGGTTCTTGTTGTTGTTGAGCCATTGCGTTAATAGCGGGACCGACTGCCGGTGCGCCCAACTTCATCATCATCTCTTGTTGTTGAGCCGCTTGCATCTGTTGTTGAAGTTCTTCTTCCGTCTTGATCAACCCTTCGGTCTCGATGCCAAGAGCGGTAGCGCGTCGCTTGAAGTAGTCGGATACGTTGACGTACTGCATGACCGCTTCGGGACCGACCACCTGATTAGCTCCGGCTAGGAACATGTCCAACCTGTTGAGGTCGTTACCGCGTCCCAAAGCCTCTACGCCTGTTACGATGGTCGGTTTGACTATGTCCTTGGGTAGCTTAGGTAGACGATCCTTGCGTCCCATACGCTCCATTAAACGGGTAACGAGCGGTAGTTGGAACTCCTGGGACAGGATGCTGTACAGACCGCCTAACGCCGCTTCCAATTCCTGCGACAACATACGGATCTCTTCAGCGGTAACCCTCTCGGCGTCCCTGACCACGTTGGAGTTGAGCAGGAAGGCGTGGCTGAGACGGTCTTGGATCTGAGCCATAACCGTTTGAGCCACTCTAAAATCATTGAACTTGTTGAGTTGTAAGACCGATACGTCCCCGTCCGACCCTTGAACGATTGCCCCGTTGGGAGCTTCAGCCAGAGTACGGGCGCGAGTCGTACCGTTGGGGTTAACCATAAATAGTACTTTAGCCGCAGCCGCGGAGCCTTCCACGATGGCTTTCGTCAACGCTTCCAGACTCTTCAGGTCGCCTATGTATTCCTCGACGAACCCTCGACCGTAGTCCTCACCGTCTATTCGGGTGTAACGAAGAGGTAACCAAGGAGACTTGTCCAAAGCGTACTCGCCGTAGGACTCCTCGATGGGCATTCCCTTGACGTCTTGACGGACTACGAACTTGTCGTCTTCACGGCATACGGAAGTAAATAGCTCGCAGGTGTCTTCCTTGGACTCTTTGTAAACTTCGTTCCTAACGGACTCCGGCAGCATCATAGGCGCTACGGTCTCCTTGACGGCGATGTGTGTGACGTTGCCCATTGGATCACGCTTAACCACGTATCGGTCGGGTCGAAAGACACGCATACCGCCGTCGTCGGGGAGATACAACAAGGTGTTGCCCGTTATCAATAAATTCTTCAACGCTTCGAACACGCCCACTCTGAACGCTTCTACCTCGACTTCCTGAGATACCGCTCGTTCGACTTCGCTAAGAGCTTTTTCAAGGTCCGTGCGTAGCTGTTCGCCTTGCTCTTCGCCTAACTCCGCTTTGGCCTTGTCCAACTCGTAACGGTCGATGACCAAACGAAAGAACGGAGCGTTGGGAGGTAACAAAGCTATAAGCAGTTTAGACGCCAGGTTGTTGACGCCTCTTGCACCAATCCCTTGATACGGCGTGTAATACTTGGTATTCGATCCGTGTCCCTCCGGCGGTAGAACGTAAGGTATGGTCAGTTCGGCGGAGGTACGACCTCTATCGATAAAAGACCATCGCTGACCTTCCAACGACGTGTAGGTTTTTTGCGCGGATTCGTAGTTCATTCCGTTGGTGATGGGTCGGGCAATTCGTAATCGGTAGGCTCTCCTAGCTGCGAAGCGTACGTAGAATCCCAACGAATGTACCATTTACCGTTGTGCTTTTCCACGTCCACCGCTTGAACTGTGTCCCCAGAATCGGGAAAGCCAAACTGTTCGTTCAGTTCGTCCTGAGCCGCAACTGCCGCTGTTTTCGTTGAGTAACGATATCCTTTTAGTATCATATCAGTATGTCCCGTAGAAGGTGTTGACGTTAGCAAGTATGGCGGCTTTGTATGAGGCTCTGTCTACGTGATAGAATACCAGTTCCGATATTTTGCCCTCCCACGAATCGTATCCGCTTCCGTTGGACGATCCAATGCACTGTTGAGTGTATAAGGTATATATGTTAGGATTAGTAGTAGTTGTTGCCTCAGAACCTCCATCCGATGAAATAGCGGTAGTAGTTCCGTCATAATTCCACCATGCGATTGACTGGGTGTTGTTTACCAGTGCGGTAGGGGAATCTAACTGTATTCCAGTGCCCGACGATTGGGTACGCCTAAAATATATGTTGCCGCTAGTGCCATAGGCTCCGATGCTGTCGCCGTAGTAATGCGAGTATCCACTGCCGGTCGCACCCGTACCCCAAAGCATTTCGTTCTGAGTGCCAGAACCTACCGTCAATTCGCAAACCGCTATTCCTGCCGTTGGCGAACCTGTTTTGTTATTCCAGCACTGAGTGTTTGGCTCGTTCGTTCTCCGGAGAGCACTTCTTAACCAGAAGCCCGCGCCGAACTGGATGGAAGGCTTTGAGTTGCTTTCCGTAACTACCCCCGCCGATACTATGGTCGGCTGCTGCGAAGCGGTTGTCTGAGTGCCGTGCATACCATGCGGCCCTTGATCGTACCACGTCACTACGTATCCCACATCGCTTCCTCCTGTTCCGGTATGAGCGAGCAAAGCCGTTTGGTCTATTACGCCAGTGTTGGTAAAACCTATGTCCGCTTCAGCGTTATCGCTAGATCGCCTCACCTTGACGCAGTTGCCGGTGTAGTCTGGAACGATTTGCCGAAGAGAAAACACACAAACTGCCCGTGAAAACAAGTCCGGCATGTAAATGTGCCAATTTGAACCGTCGGAAATTATGGTTCTTGTGGTGTCCGTTTCGTATAACATCTTCCCCGCTCCATGTGTCGGGCGGGAGCTTGAAGTGCATGTATCTAGTGTACTCATGATAATAATAATTATTGCTGTTCCGGATACTTAAACCAACTTACGCCGTTAAATACGTAAAAGCATTCCGTGTCCGTTCCGTATGCTACCGTTCCATCAGCGTCGCTAGAACGCGCGAGAATGTTTGCTTCGGTGTCTAAAATACTAATGGTGAATCCGCTTGCCGGATACAGGTGACTGACCGTAGTGGAGTAAATGCCGTAAGCATCGGTTGAAGGCGGTCCCGACGACGTCCACTTACCGCGTATCTTGAAGTAGTAAGTCGTGCCGGGAGTAGTCATCGTAAAGTTGTAGGACGTAGTCCCACCCGCTATGTTCGCTGATCCCGTACCTGTAGTGAACCCTGAATCCTCGGCGTATTGTAGCTCGTATGCAGTGTCTGAACCTACTCCTAAAAGACTCCAAGTCAGTGGCAACGTAGCTCCCGTCGGTGTTCCTACCGTTAAAGTCGTTTGACCTACTGCTCTAACAGGTATTGCGTTCGACCACGGACTTAACCCTGCGCTGTTTTCAGCACGTATGTAGATGTAATTGGAAGAGGTCAAGTTACCGGCGGCAACGCCTAAGTTCAAGGGGGTGGCGACAACCGAACCGATAGTGGAAGGATCAACGCTTGCGCTTGATGACTGACTCCACCTATAACCGGTCGCTCCGCTTACCGCAGGCCAAGTTAAATTCCATCCGGTCGAGGTGGCGTCGATGGTTACCGCTGAAGAGATCGTTACAACAGGCGCTTCCGTCGGAGTCGCGTCAAACCCGTACAACGAACCGAAACCCGGTCGCGTAAAACGATTAGGCAACGCCGTAAGCTCGCTGGGAACTTGTAGGTTGTTCGTGAACGTGATGGACATGGCTTTTAAAGTGAATCAACGGTTCCTGTTGCGTGTACGCCTACTGTTCCGTTAGCAATCGCTGTAATGTTCGCACGTATTTTTTCGTAGTGACCGTGGTCGTCGCGTACCATTACGTTGCCAGTGGCGGTTAAAGCTTCTATATGGATAGCGCGCCACTCTCCCGCTACGTAAGCTTCAACGTTCACAGTCGCGCTTGTGGAAGCGGATTCGATGGTGAACGTCCAGCCTTTCGCGCGTTCGACGCTGAAGGACGAGCCTGCTCCTGTTCCGCTTGTAGAATCGGCAAGAAGCGTGATCTTCTGGAGTGTTTTCAATGACATGATAGTTGTGTTCTCTTGTTAGTTGTTATGTTGGTAAATTGACGCCGCTTCCACCGTAAGAACCACCCATAGACGGACGCTTAACGGTTAATTGGCTAGTGCCTCTGCGTTTTTTGGTCGCACCTGTTCGTCCTTGTTTAGGAGCTTTGGCCACTACCGCCGTTTCAGCCGGTGGAGGCGGAGGTGGTGGAGGCGGAGGAGGTGTTTTCGGTTCTGAACCGCCGAAGCACATGATTAATCCTTGGTTATAATTGTTTCATTCTGCTCGTCGAATACGTCCCAAAGGAAGTTAACGACTTTGCGTTGACCCGCTTTAATCCATACATCCCTTTCACTATCATTAGGATCGGGACATCGGTCGGGATAAAGTTCGTCTAATCTTTCGAGTAAACGCCGACTTAAATCGGGTAAGTCTCTTGTTATAGTGTTCTCCATCTACTTATAAGGTAAGTCGTTGAGTTCATGTGGAAGGCGTCCGTCTTTGATCGCTTGTTCCGTCCATATCCACGCCGAAGCGTTCCATAATATAGCCCCTAGATGGTCTTCCGACTCGTCGCCTTCGGACGCCGCCAACAGGTGACGCATCATGCTGTCGTACAACCGACTAAGAGGCATCCCCTTCATCCAGTTGTTGTCGCCATAGTGGACGGCTCCGTCTTCGAAACGCTTGGCGAGGGCGAGAAGTGCGGTTGGGGGGATAAGGCTGAATCGTCCTCGTCCAACGTCCCCGTCACGCTGCGCACCACTTTCGAATACTTTCTTTTCTCCGCTGGTGGGTAATTTGCTGGCATCCATAGATATGTTAGTTCCTTTCGTTTAATGTTGTATTCGTCTTTGCGTAGTAGTCGAGCCATCCATGCGTTCATCAACGCCTCCTCTTCCGTCAAGCCTTTCTCTTCGTACAGCTTCATGACCGACGCCCAAGTGTATCCGTTCTCTTCCAACCAACGTTTGGCTCGTACCGTACCGATACCCGGAACGCCGTAGTACCCGTCCGTAGAGTCTCCCGATATGACTTGTTCCAAATGGAAGCGGTCTGCGGCGTCTACGCTTGGCTCATGCATTTCGTCTTTGTTGAAATCGTAGTACATGCCCGGAACGCCTTTGAAGTCCTTGTCTACGCTTACTATGATTCGTCTGTCGGTGCGGTTCGGTCGTTCGGTAGCGAGTATCGACAACACGTCGTCAGCTTCCAGGTTAGGCCACTGCACGGTTCCGTACTCCTCATCCAACCACTTCTTGATAGGTCGTAATCCTATAGGTTTGAACACGCCTTTGCGGTTCGCTTTGTACAACGGGTTAAGTTTGCGTCGGAAGTTCTTTGGGTCGGACAGAGCCAACACCATAGAGTCCGCTTCCAACTTCTCACGGAACGTTTCTATCCTGTCCACTATCCACGCCTTGGCTACCGCTAGGTCGGCATGGACGGTCCATAGGTCGTCTTCCCATTGTACGGGTTGCTGACATATAGCCGCTCCTTGGAACGCCAACACGTCCGCGTCTATTAACATCATCGTTTTCATCGTTGTTATTCTTTCTCTTTAGGTTGTTCGTAAAAAGGCGACCAGTTGTCACGGTACTTCTCGTACTTACTCGCCGACCGTTTGTTTCCCGCCATTAGTTTTATCGTCTTGGGTATCTTGATCGTATTCGGTAAGACGTACCAAGCTTTCTCCGGGTCGACGAAACACACGACTAAATCCACTTCGTTTCCTATCGACTTCTTCACGACGCTGCCCGTACACGTCATAAGTTTGTAGCTGCCGTATTCGCCTTTAGCCTCCGTTCCTTTAACTTGAACCCTTAAGTCACCAGCCGGACACGTCACGATAAAGTCCCACGCTTGCGGAACCGTCGGGTCGTGAGGTTCGAAACCGCGTCTCAGACATTCCGTCCTGAACTCGCTCTCATACACCGCTCCCTGTATGTTTGTTTTGCTTACCATAGTTCTTTGTTGTTGTTGTTCTTTCCAATCCCACGGTACTCGCAGGTCTTGGGTATCGTATGCCCACGCTAAAGCTAGACACGTCTCCATCTCCACTTGTTCATTCATTAATGCGTCTCCGCCCAGTTGCGTCCGACTTTGTATTCGCCGTCCAATGGACATTTGAAACCCAACGACTCACCGGCAAAGCGAATGGATTCCACCGCCATCTTTCCGTACAGGTCTGCTTTCTCCGGTAACACCTCCGCTTGGAACTCGTCGTGAACGTTGGCTACGAACGCATACTCTCTTCCGTGTTGCCACTGTAACAACGTCAAGTCTCTGTGTATTTTTATCAACGCTTGCTTCATGACCACCGCACCAGCCGACTGCAACAACATGTTGAGAGCGGAGTGTTCGGATCTTATCGGTAGGATACGACCGTCTATTCCCGTTAGAAAACCACCACGCTTTACCTTCTCCTCAACCGCTTTGTTCAAACGGGCAAGAGCCGGTAACTGCGACAGGAAACGTTTCTTCAACGCCGCTCCCTGCTTGGCTGAACCTCCGACTATGTCTCCTATCTTGGCGTTTCCGGCTCCGTATAGGAATGCGTATATAAACGTCTTAGCTTGATCTCTCGTATCCAATCCCGCCGCCTTCTGGTTAACGGTGTGGATGTCCTCTTGTATTAGTTTCTTTGCGTATACTCCTCCGTCGAAAAGAGCTAGGTAATGAGCGAGACAACGCAGTTCCAGACCGCTTGCGTCGACACCGACTAAGTCGTACCCGTCTCCCGCTTTGAACAACTCCCTGCACGTCTTGCCGTGGGTCGCTCGTACTGCCGGAACTTGGGCGAGGTTAGGAAGGCTGTGCGTACACCGTCCCGTCACCGCTCCGTTCGTGTTTACCTTGCCGTGAATGCGTCCGTTCTTGACGACTCTCATCCAACCGTTCTCACCTTCCGCTACCTGTCCCAATCGTTTCGACACGACCAGATACTCCAACAACAATTCAGCCGCCGGATGTTTGATCTTCTTCAGTACCGACTCGTCGATCTTGATACGACCGTCGGGCGTTCTCTCCGTAGGTTCCCATCCTAAGTCCACTAGACGAGCCGCTATCTGATCTCTACTTCCTGGGTTGAACGGTATGGCTTTCGTCTTGTTGTCCATCTTGACCGCCTTGTCGGCTAACGCTTGAACCATTTCCATGTCCTTGAGCATTTCCTTCAACTTGACTTTGGTCTCCGCTTCTATCGTTACGTCTCCGTCAAGCGTCAACGACCAACCCCTCGGAGTTTTCATCTCCTCCACTCGCGGCGGGAACATCACCTGTAGCTTGTCCTTAATCTCCGCTCTGAGTTGAGTCAGGTGACTGATGAACGCCATCGCTCTGGACTCGTCGAAGGCAAACCCTCGCATCTCCTGCTTGCGTATGACTTGAGCGAAA
>VTLG01000897.1_pt1 | contig 25928 bp, 28 predicted proteins | sample 4694571 | NCBI WGS metagenome assembly VTLG01 (sample SAMN12604809, study PRJNA352737) | marine metagenome | biome: ENVO:00000447; feature: ENVO:00000209|ENVO:00000569|ENVO:01000036; material: ENVO:00002151; isolation source: viral sequences binned using virsorter ...
GATGTTAGTTCTACCTTTCTTACATCAAAACTCAAATGAGCATATGATGGTGTATTACAATGCAATAACTACAGCAACTGTTGTGCATAATTTATATGTGATAAATAGATATGATTAGATTATTAATTTTAGGACTAGTATTTGGACTTTTTGTCTGGAATCCTTACCCACTAAAATTAGCAGAACTAAAAACCTTTGATTGGCTTATAATGAATACCGAGCCTGTACAAAATGAAAATATACTGATAGTAGACTTAGATGAAAACTTTTTAGAAAAATATGACGGCTGGCCTTTACCTAGATCAGTCTATGCAGATCTAATTACTACTACATTAGCTGTACCAGGTCTTACTATTCTTATGCCGAATAAAGATATTCGTGGCGATGAGTATGACGAATACTTTAGCATGAGAATGAAATATACACCAACAGTCCTAGCTTCAGCAGCTTCGACACAAGTAAGTACACAAGGCCCTCATGTGGGCACTGTACAATTAGGAGAGGACCCAACACCATGGCTATTAACTTATCCCGGAATTTTACCAGTGACACCCGCCCTAGCAGAATCCGTCGCGGGTCAGGGTGTGGTTGCCACAAGCCCAGAATTAGACGGCGTTACAAGACGAATACCACTCGTAGTAGGCGCCCAAAACAAACTATATCCATCTTTCGCCCTAGAATTATTACGCGTAGCCGTAGGAGATCCTAGCTATCAACTAAAGACTAACGAAGAGGGAATCGAGTGGATAAGAGTTCCAAATTATCCACTTATGAATACAGATGCAAATGGTCGTATCTGGTTAAATTGGAATACTAAATTTTATAAACAAACAGGACAGGAGTTTTTAGAAAAACCTATAGAAGCTCCCTTTGTTATATTCGGCACGACTGCAGAGGGTATAACAAACCCTGTGCCGACCCCTGCGGGGGCTAAATACCCACATGAAATACAAGCAAATATTTTACATAATCTTATTACTGGCACTGCTCCTTCTAGCCCTGTCTGGGCTTCTGGGGCAGAACTATTTGCCGGACTTATTGCCCTACTATTACTTGCGATAGCAACAAGGTCTATATGGTTTTCTTTACCTACGTTAGCATTAATAATCGGTGGGTCAGTATATGCAACTCTTAAACTGTATGAATCTTCTTATTTGGTAGACGTTACTGGTATTATAATTATCTCGTTTTTATTCTGGAGTATTGAAAGTTTTCGTAGTTTCTTTACTACCTATCTTGAGAAAATGGAGATTAAACGACAATTTGGGACATATGTATCTCCAGAGTTAGTTAAAAAATTACAAAACGATCCTTCGTTGCTGAGATTGGGTGGGGAGACAAAACGACTAACTTTTCTTTTCTCTGATATTAGAGGATTTACACCGATCTCAGAAAAATATCAGAAAAATCCTCAAGGACTCACTGAACTTATTAATAGATTCCTTGACAATCAAACACAAATTATATTAAAACATGGTGGTACAATTGATAAATATATGGGAGATTGTATCATGGCATTTTGGGGTGCACCACTTGACGATGATGATCAAGTAAAGAATGCAACCAAGGCGGTTCTTGAAATGAAAGAATCTTTAGGAGGATTAAATGAAAGACTCAGAGAGGAAGGCTTGGATGAAATTAATACGGGAGCGGGAATCAACACAGGACTCTGCGTGGTGGGTAACTTTGGTTCTAGTAATCGTTTTGATTACTCTGTACTCGGCGACAGCGTTAATTTAGCAGCTCGTTTAGAATCTAGTTGCAAAGAGTATGACACAGATATTATTATCTCAGAGTACAGTTTAGTTGATGGATATAATTACATATTCTTAGATGAAGTAACTGTCAAAGGAAAGTCAGAACCCGTTAAAATCTATACCATACGAAAATAGTACTTGACATCTGTTTGGAGTTTTAGTATAATAATAGCATGTGAAATTCTCACAACGGAAACGGAGTCAATATGTCAGATAACGAAATCAATAAGATACGAATAGAGTTAGCCAAGATAGAAACTGTGGTAGCAGAACGGTGGAAAACTGCATTTAATCGCTTTGACGAAATCGACGAAAGATTAAATAAGATTGACACTTATTTTTTATCAGGCGCAGGGGGAGTTATTCTCTTCATGGCAGGATTAATAGTAACACTATTGACAATACATTAGGACAAAATTATGGAATATACAACAAAAGAAATGAAAGCGGGTAAACCTGAAATAAAAACTGACAAAGAAGTATCGCCTTACACAATAACAGCAAAAAGAGGCATGTATATTGTCAGAGACTTAAGACTAAATCGTTTAGGAACTTTTCTAAAGGAAAAAGATGCTAAGGATTTCATCAAAGAATTATAAGGACAGACTTGCAATTTGTAAAGAATGTCCAAACTTCAAACATAATGTTTGTGAAGTTTGCAAATGTTTTATGCCCATCAAAACTAGAATAAAATGGGCAAAGTGTCCGAAAGGACTTTGGAGCTAATTATGCCGTATCATCGCGGAAAGAAAAAGAAAAAGAATGGTAAAAAGAAGAAAGGCGGAATGAAGAAGAAAAAAGGTCTTACCGCTAAACAGAAAAAACTACCATTAGCATTGCAAAGAGCAATACTTAGAAAACAGAGAGGAAAGTAAATGGAATTTTTAAAAAAGATCTGGAACATTATTACGTTCAAAGACTTAAATTTTGATGGTTCTGTCGATATAAAAGACAAACTAATCAAAGCAGAAAAAGATGCCCGTAAGAAAAGTTAAAGGGGGCTATCGCTGGGGCAAATCTGGAAAAGTTTACAAATCCAGAAAAGCAGCGGAACGCCAAGGAAGAGCGATTTACGCATCAGGATATGGCAAGAAAAAGAAGAGATCCAAGAAAAGGAACAGGTAAAAAGCCTAAAGGTTCAGGAAGACGACTTTATACTGACGAGAATCCAAAGGATACCGTTAGAATTAAATTTGCTACTATAAAAGATGCGAGGGCGACAGTTCGAAAAGTTAAGAGAGTTCGTAAGTCTTATGCTAGAAAAATTCAAATACTAACTGTAGGCGAACAACGAGCAAGAGTTATGGGAAAGAAAACTGTCGCATCAATCTTCAAGTCTGCGAAAGCAGGATTAAGGAAAAGACGTGGCAAGAAAAAGAAAAAAACTTAAGAAACTTACTAAGCGTCAAAAAGCAACTCTTCGTAGACACAGACCTCATCATACGAAGAAGCATATGACAGTAATGGTAAGAGCTATGAAAGAGGGTAAAACATTTACCCAAGCGCATAAACTAGCTATGCGAAGAGTAGGTAAATAATGGCAGTTAGAAGAAGAAAAAGAAAAGCGGCTAAGAAAAGACCAGTACCAACAAATCCATCTCTTTATGCGAGAGTAAAAGCTGAAGCAAAGAGAAAATTTAAGGTATATCCATCTGCTTATGCAAATGGGTGGTTGGTTAGAACATATAAAAAGCGTGGTGGCAGGTATCGAATGGGTACTGGCCGTAAGAGAAGAAAATAATGCCACGACATAGAAAACCAATAGGCGGCTTAACTAAATGGTTCAAAGAAGGCTGGGTAGATATATCAAGACCAAAGAAAGGTGGAGGATATATGCCTTGTGGTAGAAAGTCTGCCAGAAAAAGTAAAAGAGGATACCCTAAGTGTGTTCCTGCAGCAAAAGCTGCTAGAATGACTAAGGCACAGATTCGTTCTGCAGTTCGACGAAAAAGAGCTGTAAAACAAGGAGTAGGAGGTAAACCGACAAATGTCAGAACCTTCGCTAAAAGAAAAAAGCGTACTACGAAACGTAGAAAAAGACGCTAAGCAAAAGAGGAGAAAAATATGGCAAGACAAGGCGGATTTTTAAGCGGACCTACTGGTGTTCATGGCACACAGAAGATTCGTAAACATGTACTCAAAAGAGGAGTTACAAGAGATATGAACGCTGCAGCTGGAGTTCCAGTTAATACAAAGTTACATGGTGGCTTTACAGCATTTAGATATGCAGCAGCCCCAAAAGCAGTCGGACCAAGATTCGGAAAAACAAAAAACCCACCAAGAGCAAAGTTTCCAGGTAGAAGAAGATAATGGCACTTACAGCAGCAGAAAAAGCAAGGTTAAAAAGAGCAGGTCTTAGTGGTTTAAATAAGCCAAAAAGAACACCTAAACACAAAACTAAAAAAGCTGTTGTTGCTGTAAGAGTGGGTGGCAAAATAAAAATTATTCGTTTTGGAGCGCAAGGTATGGGACACAATTACAGTCCTGAAGCTAGAAGAAGTTTCAAAGCAAGACATGGAAAGAATATCCGTAAGGGTAAATCTTCCGCAGCTTATTGGGCAAATAAAGTCTTTTGGGCTGGAAAAGGTGGAAGTACTAAACGACCACCAAAATCACAAAAACACGTAAAAGGAATAAGAAGGAAAAGAAAAAGATGAGCAGAACCGCAAAACGAGATGGCAGAAAATTATGGCTAGATGAGTGCTTTGTTAATAGCACAACTCTTTTAGTAAATACTGAAAAAGTAGAAGAAAAAAGAAAACTAACTAGTAGAGAAGCCTATATTAAACAAGTTGCTGCAGCCTTTTGCTACTTATACCATAAAGTTCAGGAAGAAGGACTACTTCAACCTGAAGATGAAGATAACTTTTTTAAAACAGAGACAATCCACTAATGCTAACAATCAGTCGAGAAGATATAGTATCAGACTATCTGATGAATTTTACAGAGCAAGATCGCTTTATAAAACTTCCAATAGATGGATATATGGAACTACTTGGAATAGATCCTAATACCAGTCAAACAGCAATAATAAATGCACTTAATAATCCAAAATATAGGTTTGTATGCGCTGCGGTTTCTCGTAGACAAGGAAAAACTTATATTGCAAATATTATAGGACAACTAGTATCCCTAGTTCCTGGTTCAAATATCTTACTAATGTCTCCTAATTATTCTTTATCACAAATTTCTTTTGATTTACAAAGAAACTTAATTAAACACTTTGGTTTAGAAGTTATAAAAGACAACGCTAAAGATAAAGTAATAGAACTTTCTAATGGATCAACAGTTAGAATGGGATCAGTAAATCAAGTTGATTCAGTGGTCGGTAGAAGTTATGACTTAATTATATTTGACGAGGCGGCACTTGTAAATGGTAAAGATGCCTTCAATGTCGCACTTCGTCCTACACTAGATAAAGAAAACTCAAAAGCATTATTTATATCTACTCCTCGGGGTAGAAATAATTGGTTTGCAGATTTTTATTATAGAGGATTCAGCGAGGAGTATCCTGAGTGGGCATCGCTACGAGCAACTTATCATGAAAATCCTAGATTATCGGAACAAGATATTCAGGAAGCTCGAAAGAGTATGTCAGAAGCTGAGTTTAACCAAGAATATGAAGCTGACTTTAATATTTATGAAGGGCAGATCTGGGCGTTTGATCATGAAAACTGTATTGCAGACTTATCTGAATTTGAAACAAAAAACATGGACGTATTTGCTGGAATGGACGTAGGTTATAAAGATCCAACTGCGTTTTGTGTGATAGCTTATGATTGGGACGAACAAAAATACTATCTTGTAGATGAATACCTAGATGCAGAAAGAACTACAGAACAACACGCAGCGCAAATACAGAAGTTAATTGAGAAGTGGAATATTGACTGGATCTATATCGATTCTGCTGCTCAGCAAACAAGGTTTGACTTTGCACAGAACTATGATATTACTACTATAAATGCGAAAAAGTCCGTATTAGATGGAATAGGTAAAGTAGCAACAGTAGTAGACAATGATTTACTAATTGTAGATCAGAGATGCGATGAAACATTGTTATGTCTTGACCAATATCAATGGGATCCAAATCCTAATTTGATGAAAGAGAGACCAAAACACAATCACGCGTCTCATATGGCTGATGCTTTGAGGTATGCATTATATTCTTTCGAGACGAGCGCGACTACCTTTTAGCATTTGAAAAATAAATCTTGACTTTTGGTCATATAGTTGATATAATTGATAATATAAAGTGGAATTAAAAAGAGACTTAATAAAATACATAAGGGATAAAGCAAAATCCAAGTACAAGAAAACAGATGAATGTTTCATCTGTGGAGCAAAAACTAATTTAGACTTTCACCATTTTTACTCACTGACAGAGTTGTTTAACGAGTATATGGAAAAGCATAACTTAGAGATAACTACAGAAGAAGAAATTCTGGAAGTACGAGAGAAGTTTATAGAAGAAAACTTCGAAAAGATATATAACAAAGCTGTTACTATATGCCATAAACATCATTTGAAATTACACTCAATTTATGGAAAGAAACCAAAACTTGTAACGGCAGAGAAACAAGAAAGATGGGTGAAAATTCAAAGAGATAAACATGGCATGGTATGATTTTTTAACAGGCGGAAATAAAAGTGTGGAGGAAAAATTAAATCCTGCACAGTATATTATTTCAAGAGATGAAGGACTAGAAGTTTCATCTCGTGAAGTTGTTACTAACTATCGTGATGCTTATGAGAAACTAGAAGTAGTAAATCGTGGCGTAAACATGATAGTAGATGATGTTGCTGAGATACCTTTTGACTTTGATGGAAAAATAGTCGGTCAAACACCTATCATTAAAAATATAAGACAATCACGAGTTAATTTAATTCTAAATTACGAACCTAATCCTTATCAAGATATAAGTTCTTTCAAAAGAAACCTCATTGTAGATTTATTACTAGATGGTAATATATTTATTTACTTTGACGGAGTTCACTTATATCATTTACCTGCAGAAAAAGTTAGAATACATACTGACGATCGAGAATACATAGAGAAGTATGAATTTGACTCCTCAATTGATTATCAGGTAAACGAAATCATTCACATAAAAGAAAACAGTTTTCACTCCATTTATAGGGGAGTGCCTAGACTCAAACCTGCATTTAGAACAATGAATCTACTTGCTAACTTGAGACATTTTCAGGACAACTTCTTTAAGAATGGTGCGGTACCAGGATTAGTATTAAAAAGTCCTAATACTCTTTCAGAAAAGATTAAAGAAAGAATGTTACAGTCATGGACAGCAAGGTATAATCCAGTATCAGGTGGTAGAAGACCTCTAGTATTGGACGGTGGATTAGAAGTTGATAAACTAACAAATGTTAACTTCAAAGAACTAGACTTTCAAGATTCAATTAAGTCTTGTGAGAGAATTATCTTAGAAGCTATGGGAATACCACCAATCCTTATGGACGGCGGAAACAACGCAAATATAAGACCTAATCATAGGCTATACTATTTAGAAACAATACTACCTATAGTTAGAAAAATTAAGTATGCATTAGAAAGATACTTTGGTTTTGAAGCAAATGAGAATGTATCAGGAATACCTGCTTTACAGCCAGAACTAAGAGATCAAGCTTCTTACTATGCAACACTTGTAAATACAGGAATCATGGCTCCAAACGAGGCTAGAGAGGCATTAAGATTAGAGAAAGTAGACGGATTTGACGAGCCTAGAATACCTGCAAATATAGCAGGTTCAAGTGCAAATCCAAGCGAAGGTGGAAGGCCACCACAAGAAGAGGAACAAGAAGATGAATAGAAAAGCACTATTAGAAAAAGTAGCTGATTATATGGTATCAAAGGGCAAGATGCTTAGTATACATGAGTATAAGGCAGCTTCCGACAAACCTATCAATTACGTACTTTTAAGAAGAGCATGGGGTAGCTGGTCAAGATTAACACAGTTAATTCAATCCAACTTTCCAGAAAAATGGGAAGCGATGCATGCTCCCAAAGATACACCAAAGCCTAAAAAGGCTGAGAAAGTAAAGGAGAAGTAATATGAAAAAAGTATTTCACATAACTAGTACTTTTGAAAAGTCGAATCTTGAAGAAGACGGCTCAATAACTATTAAAGGTTTAGCTAGTACTAATGCCTTAGATAGAACTGGTGATATAATTGATCACAATGCTTGGAAAGAAGGTGGTTTAGATAATTATGGGGATAACCCAATTATTCTTTTTAATCACGACTATAACAGACCGATTGGTAGAGCAAAATATTGCGATGTTACACAAAACGGTTTAGAATTAGAAGCAAAAATTTCTAAGTCTGCTGGAGACATAGTAGATTTAATTAAAGACGGTGTCCTTGGAGCCTTTTCCGTTGGTTTCAAGGTCAAGGACGCTGATTATAACAAAGAAACTGACGGATTTTTTATAAAAAGTGCTGAACTTCTAGAGGTATCGGTGGTAAGTATTCCAGCTAACCAAACCGCTACCTTTTCAATAGCTAAATCATTTGACAATGATAGCGACTATGAGAAGTTCAAGTCACAATTTAACAAGGCTCACTCTGTGGAGTCAGTTATAACTGACAAAACTGAGCAGCCAAGTGCCGCAAATGCGGAAAATATGGAGAACGATATGTCAAAAGACAATTCAAGTCCAGAATTTGATCTGAAGGCATTTGCTGAAGAAGTTGCAAAGAAAACTGCAACTACTATTGCTATGCAACAAGCAGAGCAAAAAGCAAAAGACGACGCAGAACTTCAAAAGTCTGCTGAACTCGAAGCTGAAGCAAAGGCTGTTCAAGATGCAAAAGAGGACGAACAGAAAACTATTATCGAAGCTGGATTATCTGGCGCCGAGAAATTAGTGAATGATGTCGAGGCAAGACTACTAGAAAAGAACGAATCTCTACATGATGTAGTTGCAGAACTACAAAAAGATTTAGCTGAGAAATCAGAAGAAATCATGAGTATGAGAGAGTCTAAAAGAGTATTCTCAGGAAGAGGCAACTCCGACTGGAAAACAACTCATGAAAGTGAGATTATGGACGCTAAAGTTCTTTCAGTTATTACTGGACAGAAAGGAATTGAGAGCACTTCATATGGACAAAGTGTAATAGAAAAAGTTAACAACGATTCAGGTGTTGCAGTTTCATCTGCAGACTTCGAACAAGTTGTTTCAACTGGAGTAGAAAGAGACATTCAAAATGAACTAGTCTTAGCTCCTCTATTTAGAGAAGTCCCAATGACAAGTGCTTCAATGATTATGCCAATTTTACCAGATGCAGGTTATGCTGAATTCGTATCAGCTGCTGGTACTGGTGATGGTGCAGCCCCTCATGGTAACTTATCAGAAAGAGGTGACTCTTATGCTACTAGTGGGGATAGAGGCGGTATCGACTTAACAGAGAAAACAATCACTGTTAAAAAGTTGATTTCAAAATCATTCATTGGTAATGAAACAGAAGAAGATGCTATCATGCCAATTCTACCATTAATTAGAGAATCAATGGTTAGAGCTCATGCGAGAGGTATGGAAAACGCTATTCTTTTAGGTAATAATGCCCAAGGTACATACACATCAGGTATTTTTGATGGACTAGTCCACAAAGCTACTGATGCTTCGAATGTAATCGTGGGTACAGACGCAGCTGCTACTGAAAAGCTAGAAGCTAGTGATCTATTACTTATGAGAAAATCTATGGGTAAATATGGTGTTAACCCAAATGAAGTGGTATATATTGTATCACAAGAAAGTTACTACAACTTATTAGAAGATGCTGAGTTCCAAGATGTCAACCTAGTTGGTGACATGTCAACTAAGCTTTCTGGTGAGATTGGTCAGGTCTTCGGATCTAGAGTAATTATCTGTGATGAGTTCCCAGCAAGAGCTACAAATAAAACTCATGCTGTAGCTTTATATGCTAGAAACTTCATCATGCCTAGACTAAGAGGCGTTACAATTGAATCAGACTATGATGTTGAGAATCAAAGAAGAGTACTTGTGGCTTCACAAAGACTTGGTTTTGATGACATCATCGGCGGTTCTGACGCAGTTGTTATCAGAAACTACAAATCTAGTTAATAGATTAATTATGGTTTTGTGGGTTTACCTTAAAACCCACACTTTTTAATATGGCAGATTTAGTAACAGTACAAGATTATAAAGATTCAGAAGGGCTGACTGGAGCTAAAGATGACGATCGCCTAAATATTTTAGTACCTCAAATTTCAGCATTAGTAAAGAAATATTGTGGTACAAGTTTCGTTGATTTTTACAGTTCTGATAAAACAGAAACTTTTAACATTACAGAGAGCACATCAGTTATAATAGTAAGTGAAAGCCCTCTCGTAAGTGTTACTTCTGTAAAGGAAAGAGGTAATCCTACGGATTCTTATACGACATTAACAGTAAACCAAGATTATTATGTTGATACTACTTTTGATGCTGTAAGAAGAATTACTGGGAATAGTTCTAAGAACTTTCAGAAGGGATTTGGATCCGTACAAATTGCATATCGATCTGGCTATTCCGCTGTTCCTTCTGATCTCAAATTAGCAGTATTTGACCTAATTACATACTACTTACGAGACGAGCATAAGAGAAGGAGAACAATACAGGGTGCAACACTTGAATTACAAGGTACTTCTAGTGTTAGAAATAATACTGATTTTCCAGATCATATAAAAAGAGTGCTCGACTTGTATAGAGTAGTTGTATGAGAAAGGAAAGAAAACAATTTTTAGAAGATTTTGACGAGTTTGTAGAAAAAAGAATTGCATCTGGTATTTCAAGAGCTGAGTTTCATATAAGATTAAAAGATTGGAAAACAGTATTTATAAGTAGTTTAGAAGAGAAAGATACAAGAACTGATAATGAAATAATAGTAGAAGGTTGGAAGGCACTGACTAAAGCTTCGCAGAACTTTGTAAAAACGAGACAAAAAATAACAGGTAGACAAAGTTTTAAAGCAATGGGCCATAGAGCTCATACTTATAGTAAGGATTTAATAAAAATAAGTCTGGTTGGAGTTCCAAGAAAACTGGCAGGAAAAGGTGCCCAAAAGTTAAGAGCTGCTGGAGAGCCAAGCACTAAATGGGTAGATAATGCTATGAATCAGTATAAAAAGCATTTAAAAAATAATATGCCAAAAAACTTTAAAATGCCAACAAGAATTGAAGCAGAGCATGGTACTAAACTTGAAGGAGAAGGTAGAAAAGGACAGAGCAAAATTATTCAACCACAAGGAACATCAAGAACTCCTGATATTACTAAAAGACCAGGTGCTATTGGAAATAATGCAGCGAACGCAGTAATCCAAGCTATGAAAAAATCAGTAGAAAGACAGGATAGTTATGTAAGTATTTTTATTGAACTTGGTATGGATTTTTTCAATGAAAGATTTCTTGAAAGCAATGTTACAAAGAGAAAAAGTATTGATAAATTTATTGCAGAAGCAAAAACAAGTTTAGTACTTATACCTAATAGGTCTCCAGGTAATACAGGACTATTAGATACGAAAGACATTGCATACTTTAGACAACAACTTTTTGAAGCTACAGAAGCTTATATGAAATCAAAACGTAACATGCCAGACTTCGAACAAATGCTTGCTACAAGTCCGAAGATAACAGATGAAGTTATGGACTATGGTATAAAAGGAATCACCAAAAAAATGATTGAATCTGCAGGATTTCGACTTACTAGAACAGGTGCAATTGATAGAAGATCTAAGGGTATTACTAAAAAAGGTGGTTTTGATATGCGATTTAAGTTTAATCAAGAACTTCAAAAAAAGATGGCACTGAAAAATGAAGTAAAGAAAGATAGAGCAAGAATAAGAAAAAGGGTAAAAGAGACTAAAAGAAAAAGACAAATTAAAAAAGCAACAGGAGTAGCAATAGGTGGAGCAGGGGGAGTAAAAAGAGTTGCTACTCAAAGTCAAGTAGATAGAAATATTCAAGGAATTGCTTTAAAAGATGTAATAAATGCGGTTTTAGGATCAGTAGTGCAAGGAAATATGGGAAGTCCAGCACTAAATTATCGAGGAACAGGAAGACACGGGCCTTTTACCACTACAGTAAGAGCAGAAAATGTACTTTTTGGACCAAGAGGAGGATTAACTATTGACTATACTTATGCATTATTTCCTTATCAAACTTTTGAACCGGGATTTGCACAAGGTAGTACATTAAGAGACCCACGAAAATTAATAGGGAGTAGTATAAAAGAAATAGTTGCAGCGAATATGAGAGGTATGCAACCATTACTAAGAAGAGTTTAATATGCCAACACAAAGTAGTACAAGATTATATACAACAAGAAGGCAAAATATTGTCAATGCTCTTGTAGATAAAATTAAACTAATTGATGGCACAGGTTCGTACCAAACAGCAGTCGCAGATGTAAGTCCAAGACTAAAATTTTGGGACGAAGTACAGGAGTTTCCTTCTGTTCATCTAAATGCAGGACGAGAAGTTCGTACTTATGATGGAGGAGGATTTAAATTTCGTTATCTTACTATTACATTAAGATGTTATGTAGAAGATAATGAGGATTCAGTGGGAGCGTTAGATGCACTGCTAGAAGATCTTGAAACAGTTCTTGAAGCAGAAGACCCTCTTACTTACAATGACAAAAAAGGAGTTGCACAAAGTACTGTGCAAACCACAATAGTTAGTATAGACACCGACGAAGGTGTTATGGATCCTTTAGGTATCGGAGAGATACTTATAGAGATTCAATACTAAAGCGTAAACAGCCACGATAAGTAATTATTTGTCACGGCTCTTTACAAGAAAACGGAGAAAAAAATGGCAGATAAATTTTATTTTAGCCGAGATACCGAAGTCTATTTAATGATGGGTGTGAATGCAGCTGGTTCAACAGCGGCAACTTCATGGAAAATTCCAGTATTAGATGGATTTAGTTTCTCACAAGGCACAAACACAAGTGAAATTACTCTAGCAGAAATGGCTGATGGCTCTGGAAACAGTAGAAGAAGTAGACAGATGTTTACTGACTCTTATGCTCCAGCTGAATGGTCTTTCCAAACTTATATGAGACCTTTTATAGGTGCAACCTCAGGGTCGAATATATGGGAAGGAAGTGGCAGAGACGCACACCATCACGCAGTTGAAGAAGCTCTTTGGGCTAACTTTGTTGCTGCACCTACTTTTACAGCTTCTGCAGGTACAACTGAAGCAGCTTGGAGTAAAGGTGTAACTAACTCAACAAGTAGTGTAGTATTTGATTTTACAGGATCAGAAGTACCCGCTCTTGGAACATTTGATTTGTTCTTTGAGATCGGAGCAGGATCAGGTGGATCAGGTGTAACAGGACCAACATATTACAGATTAAAAGACGCAGTTGTAAATTCTGCATCAATTGATTTTGATATTGATGGTATTGCTACAATTACATGGTCAGGCTTTGCTTCTATGATTTCAGATCATGAAGTGAGTGGCAGTCCAGCACTTCCAACTATCACAACTGATATACAGGAAGGAGTAACAACTACAAGTAATTTCATTAGAAATAGATTAACCCAGCTAGCAGTAACAGCAGCTGATACAACCACGTTCCCGGGAACAGGTAGTGGTGCTTATGACCTAGTATTAACAGGTGGTAACATTACTATAGATAATGGTATGACCTACCTAACTCCAGAAACTCTTGGAGTAGTTAACCAACCATTAGGGCATGTAACTGGAACAAGAAGTGTATCAGGTAACTTTACATGTTATTTAAACAGAGAGGCGGGCTCAAGTGCCGACTTATTTGAACAATTAATCGAAGCTAATACAGTTATAACAAATAGCTTTGCGTGTTCTTTTAAAATAGGCGGAACATCAGCTCCAAAAGTATTGATAGAATTACCAAAATGTCACTTTGAAGTACCATCTCATTCAATAGAAGATATTATTTCATTAGAGACAAATTTCCATGCTTTACCAGCTTCAATAGACCCTGACTCAACAGCCAATAACTATGAAGCAAAAATAACATACACTGGTGGCTAATAACTTACGGGGGAGTAACCCTCCCCCATTTTTAACCAGGAATTATTATGACAGAAACAAAAAAGAAAGTATCACTAGCGAGTTTATTAACTCCAAGTAAAACAGTAACAGTTGATTATCCTGAATTTGAAGGATTTTCTGTGCAACTTTGTTACTTATCAAGAGAAGAACTTGTAAAATTAAGATCAAGATGTCTTTCTCAAAAATTTAACAGAAAAACAAGAGGATTTGAAGAAATCTTAGATGATGACAAGTTTATAGTTGAATACTGTAAAGCAGTTATCAAAGGTTGGAAAGGACTTAAATATAAATATCTAGAAAAAATGTTATTACTAGATGTAAGTTCAGTAGACCTGGAGGACGAACTACCTTATACCCAAGAAGATGCAGAGATTATGATGAAGAATGCATCTGATTTTGATACTTGGGTTACAGAAGTAGTCGCAGACCTCGAAAATTTTACCAGCAGCAAGTAACTCAAGTACTTGCGCTATTAGACAATTATTTTAGAGAGGATCAATTACCATTAGAAACATACTTAAGTATGTGTGAACAGTTAGGAAAAGAACCTGATCTTGATGAAATACCTCCTGATTTAGATGATTTTCCAATGGAATTACAAGAAGCTTTTATGGTACATCATCTATTACCAGATAGATGGGATGGGAGTAGTGGTTCATATTTAGGAAAAGATTGGTCAGCATTAGAAATGCTACTAACTGAACTAGAGATAATTGAAAGAAGACAATGTATCCTTTTTATTAAACATATTGAAGCTAGAAATTCTAATAAAATTAATAAAGAACTAGCTCGAGAAAGAAAGAAAGCTGAGAATAAAGCAAAAAGAAGATGAGTAAAAAAGTAAAACAGGAGATGGATGTTAACGTTAACGACAATCGGTCGTTAAGTAAGCTAGGCGCTGATGCAAAGAAGGCAGGTAAAAATGTCGGTTCTGTTGCAAGAAATATTCAAGACTCTGATAGAAGATTAAAATCTTTATCTCAACAAACCTCAAACAGTACCAAAGCATTCTCAAAACAAGCCCAAACAATGCAGGGCGGTATTGTTCCTATATATGCTACATTAGCAGCACAGGTCTTTGCTGTAACTGCAGCTTTCCAATTCTTTCAAAACTCAGTAGACTTTGCAAACCTAATCAAAGGACAAGAAGCCTTTGGAGCAGTTACAGGTGTAGCTTATGCAAGTTTAACTAAAAACATTCAAGCGGCCACCCAAAATCAACTTAGTTATTCAGAAGCAGCTCAAGCTGCCGCTATTGGTACAGCAGCTGGATTAACTTCGTCACAGTTAACAGAAATTGGTGTAGCAGCAAAAAACACATCACTCGCTCTTGGAAGAAATCTAACAGATTCATTCAATCGTCTTACAAGAGGTATCACAAAAGCAGAACCAGAACTACTCGACGAACTCGGTATCGTACTGAGGCTAGAACCTGCGCTTAAGGCTTATGCAGCACAGATAGGTAAAAATGCTACTCAGTTAAATCAGTTTGAAAAATCACAAGCGATTGCTAATGAAGTTCTAGGTCAGGCAGAAAGAAAGTTCTCTAAAGCAGCACAGGAGATTGATGAAGGAGCATTTGCTTTAGCACAGTTTAGAGTAGCTTTTGGAGAATTAGTAGAAAATTTTCAAGTAGGACTTGCTAAAGTTTTACTTCCAACTTTAGGATTTTTAAAAGATAATATAATAGCTTTAAGTGGTGCTTTAGTATTATTTGCACGTCCTATTGTTGCATCACTTATTGACTTTGAGAATATGGGTAAAGCTGCTGTAAAGAATACAGCAATAGCTGCTGCAGCCGTAGAAAAAGCACAGGGCAGAATGGATAGAGCTAGATTTGCAGGAGACAATGTAGGAGCTAGAAGATTCGCAGCTGCAGGAATGGAAGATGTAAATAGACAAATAGGTAGGGGTAAATTTGAAAATATTAGTGCTATGGCAGGTGGAACAGGTCAAATGTCTGCTAAAATGCTACGAGCAGAAAGAATGGCTCTTATGAAAAACGGAGAGCTTCATAAAAAGATAACAACAGAAGCAATAGCTAGAGCAAAGAAAAGATATGAGATAGAGGGTAGGCTTACTAAAAAAGCAACTAATTTTGCTAGAAGAGAACAGATGAGAATGAGAAAAGATTATATCCGTCATTTAAAAATTATGGAAGGCGCACTTCGAACAAGTAAAGCAAAACAAAAAGGAATTGAATCAAAATATACTACTTACTATGCATTTGCAAATGCACAAAGAGTTCTTATATTTGCAAAGGCACAAAAAGCAATGGTTGCTATCGCAAAATTTAGTGCAAGAGCAATAAACATTGCTTTTGCTGCAACAGGTATTATTGGAATTGGAGCTTTACTTTATGGTATTGGACAAAGTATAATGGATGCTTTTAGTGAGGAAAAAGATGAAAATGTTCAAAAAATTACTGAAAGACTGCAAGAGCAAACAGAAGCTGCTAGAACACTAAATGAAGAACTGCAAAGAATGAATAGATTTAGAGCAGAGGGTCGAGTTGCGGCAGGAACTGAAACTTCTCAACAGTTTGCCAATATGATACGAAGTACGGGAACTGCTAGTGAAAATATAAGACAATTTGAAGAGCGTAAATCAGATACTCAAGCAGCAGGTTTATCTACCGAAATGGGTATAGTAGGAGATCCAAAAAGAATAGAACAATTAAATACTCTTATAGAAAGAAACACAAGACTTCTTGATTCTAAAAATAAACATTCAGCTGCAGCCGCTGCAGAGAGACTTGAACGTTTTAAAACTGAAAAAGCAGAACTTTCAAAATTAGTATTTAGTAATGAAGAATATGGCAGTTCTATTGAAACCCAAGCGGCAAATATTGAACAACTAGCAGAAGCTGCTCATACTGCTGAATTAGCTAATATGTATAGAGAACTTGCAAAAGCTATACGTTCAGGCACTCTAGAGAATTTTGAATTCACAGAAGAATTAAAAAAACAAGAAGATCAGATTATTGATACTTCTGATAAAGTGTCAAGAGCGGAAGAAATAAACAAAACATTCTTAAGATCAATGCAAGGACTTACTGGAAAGGGTGGACCTTTTGCACAACAAAGAACTGCTTTAAGAGAATCGGTAGCTGGACAAGATGCACTAATAAGGTCTTTCACACAAGGTGGAGGAGATATAGAAAGTGACGAAGGCGTGATGATGGTAGAGAAAAAAGTTAAATTAGCAAGTTTACAAGATAGGATTACAACTGCAGTAAAAACAGAAAATCAAAATGCAAGAGATATAATCGCAAATGATATAGAGAGACTTAAATTAAAAACAGCAATAACTGAAGAAGCAAAACTAGAAACTTTAGAAATTAAGAAACTAAAAGATGTTGAAAAAATAGCAGCAGCTGAAGCAGCTCTAGAAAGAGCCGAAATTAAACAACAATCTTTTGACTTATCAGAAGTAACAAAAGAAACAATAGAGGATACTAAGGAAGAAATAGCACAATTAAAAGAAAAAGTAAAACTTGCAGAAGAGGATAAAAAGGTAAATGATGAACTTCTCGAAGTAGAACGAAGAAAGCTTGAACTAAAGATTGCTCAGAATCACCATACTGCAGCACAAAAAGCAATTGAAGGTGAAATTCTAGCGATGCAAATGGGAAATGCAAGAGGAAATGCTTTTCTTTCTGGAACGAAGATCGGATCAAGATTAGTAAAAGAACAAAAAATAGAAGAAGACAAACTTAGAATAAGAAAAGAAGCTGCAAATATTACTTTCTTAGAAAGTCAACTAGATAAAGAAAGACAAGATTTAGGAGCTAGTGAAATCGCTAAAAGAGAAGCAGACATAGATTTTCAAAAGAATAAATTAGCTTTAATGGAAGAGCAGAATAGAGTAGCAGAGGAACAAATGACTTTTGTTGGAGAACTCCAGAATACTTTTGCAAAAGGAATTGAAAATATGTTTATAGCAATCGGAACAGGAGCAAAATCAGCAAAAGATGCTTTTAGAGATATGGCAATATTTATGTTACAGAAAATGGCAGAAATGGCAGCACAACAACTAGCTTTAAAAGCTCTTGGATTTATGGGCTTACCGATTCCACTTGCCGAAGGTGGAGTAATAGGACTTGCAAAAGGTGGAATTATGCCAAAGTATAGATCAGGTGGAATTGCTACTGAGCCTACATATTTAGTTGGAGAAGGCAGAATGAATGAAGCAGTCGTACCGCTACCTGATGGCAGAAGCATACCAGTAAACATGAAAGGTCAAGCACAATCAAATAATATAGTTGTGAATGTAGATGCAAATGGTGGAACACAAACTAATATGGACGGAGCGCAAGGAGCAGCTCTAGGTAAAGCTATCGCAGCAACTGTAATGGAAACAATACAAAGAGAGAAAAGACCTGGAGGAGTATTAAGTAGATAATGGCAACAGCAATAAGACAAAATGGCGGAGCAAATATAAGCGGATTTTCTGCAGCAGTTCCTGTAGATAAAGGGTTTACAAGACAATCAAAACCTAAAATTCACATGATGGATTTTGGTGATGGATATAGTCAAAGAATAGCAGATGGTATAAATAATTTACAACAAACAATGAGTGTATCTTTTAGCACAAGACCAAAAGCAGAGATAGATGATTTAGTTGCTTTCTTTGAAAGTTTAGGTGGGGTAACTAAGTTTGAAATGACAATAGATGATACTAATGGAAATGAAACAATCAAAGTATTATGTCAGGAGTGGTCACAGACGTGGGCATTTGATAATTTTTATAGTTTACAAGCAACATTTATAAGGTGTTATGAAGCATGACGGAAAAGATTGCAATCAGAGAAGTTCAAAGTTTAGAACAAGATTCTGGTCTTGTTATTCTTTATGAGATAGAGCTTTCTAGTAGTAGCTCTGCTTATTTTGCTCCTATAAAAGATAACGATGATGCTGATATTCAAATGTATGATTTTAGTAATCACAATCAACTAAATACTTATAAAGCAATTCCATTTCAAGGAGAGGGTTTTGAAGTCAGCAGTACTGGAGTCACACCAAGACCTGTAGTTACTTTTTCAAATATTACAACAGATTTTGAGACAGAAGTAGGTACAAGTGACTTTCAATCTTTAATAGGAAAAAAGATTATAAGAAGACGAACTTTAGCAAAATATTTAAAAGATGGAAGTGCAGATACGGGTGCTGGTAATACTCCAATTGAGTTCCCTAGACAGACGTGGGTCATTGATAGAGTAGAACAAGAAAATGCTTTAGAAATCTCATTTGAACTCTCAAGCCCTTTTAGTGTTGAAGGATTAGTACTACCATATCGTGTAGTAGGGCACAATGCATGTCCTTGGGTTTTTCAAGGTGCAAGTCCTACAAAATCTGTTGCAGCAAGAAAAGGAGGCTGTACTTGGCACGATGAAGGTAAATACAATATAGAGGGAACTGTTTATTCTGTTTATGTAAATGAAGATGATGAATATATTATACCATCTTCAACTAGTTTTACAACTTATACTTCTGGCAGTAAGGCTGCAAATAGTTATCATAAAACTACAACTACTTTGGGAACAGCAAGTGGAGTAAGAAGATATGACTCAGATGGAACAATTGATACTTCAGCAGATGGTGGAACAGTAAATAATTACTGGCAAGCCGTAAGAACTACAACTGCTGCACCTTCAGATACTAGCGGAGATTGGCAAAGAATAAGAGTTTTTGAAAACTATAATGCAAGTACTACTTACTATGCATATACAGATGATAGATATAATGATTATGTAAAAGCAACATCAGGAACAGCTTTTATGTGGAAGACTAAGATAACAGGCTCAGGCAACGCACCCGGACACGGTAATTATTGGAGACGAGGTGATGTTTGTGGAAAGAGACTTACTTCTTGTCAATGTAGATTTGGATTTAATCCTATAAGTTCTGGCACAGCAACAAGCACAGGTCAAGCTGTAAAAGATACTAGATTTGTTTTACCTTTTGGAGGGTTTCCTGGTGCAAGAAAATTTAAGTAAATTACTTCCAGAAATCTATAACCATATGGAAAAAGCAGCTCCAATGGAAGGCTGTGGATTGATTATTAACGAAAATGACCCTTCTTTCATTCCTCTGAAAAATATGAGTGAAGAAAAAGATCACTTTATAATCGACGCAAAAGAGTTCGTTAAGTACTCAATGATTTCAAAAATATTATATGTAGTCCATAGTCACTATGGCCAGGATTGTAGCCCAAGCGAGCATGATAAATACAATTGTAAAGCGTTAGGTATACCATACTTAATCGTATCATTACCAGAAAAAGGAGAATATATTTATGACCCAAGTTAAATTATTAGGAGAATTAGGAGAAAAGTATGGCACAGATTGGAGCTGTGGTCATAAGTCTGTTCGTGATATTCTTAAATTAATTGACTGTCAAGTTGAAGGGTTTAGAGATTATCTTGCAGAGTGTCATGAGAAAGGCATACAATTTACTATTCAAAATGGAGATGATTTTATAGATGCAGATCTTAATGAAATGGCATTAAATAATTTAAAAGATACTGTTATCATAACTCCAATACCTGCAGGTTCTGGTAAAGGTATGAAAAAACTAATAGCAGGATTACTATTAATCGCTGCTTTCTTTTTTATTCCAGGATTAGGTGCATCAGGTTTAGTATCGGGAGCACCAGCTACTACCACAACTCTTTCAACTACAATAGGATCAATGGGGGGTATACCGTTAACTGTTAGTACAACACTACCTACAGCATATGGAGCAGGTAGTCAGAGTATTGCAGCAGCATTATCAAGTGGAGCAACACTAACTACAGCTGGAAATATGGTCTTAATGTTAGGAACTAATTTGGCTCTTGTAGGGTTGGCAGAAATGCAAATGCCAGACGCAGGAGAAATGACATCTGATCCTTCATTTTTATTTAATGGAGCAGACAGTAATATTGAACAAGGACAACCAGTACCAGTTTTATATGGTACTATGAAAATAGGGGGAACACCATTAAGTCAAGGATTTAAAGCAGGAGAACTAAAAAATACAGTTTATAATTTAGCAAATGCTTCTGCAACAGCTCAGACTTATTATGGAGACGGAAATAATGGAACATCAGCAGTAGGAGGAACCAGTTCAGGTGACGACGGCACAGCGGCGGTAATGATAAAATAATGGCAAAATATACAAGTAAACCTTTTGGAGTAAAAACACAAGCAGCAAGATCAAATCCTGATAAAACTCAGGTTGCCTTGACTTATGATATTTTATCTGAAGGAGAAATCGAGGGACTAAGTAATGGACTTTCTTCTGTATTCTTAAATGATGTACCAATCATAGATAGTCTTGCAAATGAGATTGTAAAAATTCGTAGAGCTACAGTAAGCACTACTGCAAGTAGCACTACTATAACTTCAACTACTTTTGGAGATATAAGAACTTTATCTCATAATAATTTATCGGGACTCGGGCTAGGAGGAAGGACTGTACTAGTTGAAAAAGCTAGAGCAAAAACAGCAATAGCAAGTGGTACAGCAGGAAGCACTCAAGTCACTACTTCAAGTGCTTTCTTCAATAATCTTATGATATCGTCATTAAAAAATTCTAAACTAAGAGGATTTGTTAGAATTGATGGAGCAGGGCCAAATGGTAGCACACTAGTTACTGGAGCTACTTTTGTAAGCACAACAGAAATAAAAACTGAAATTCCATTAGCAACTTCAGTTACTAATACTACTCTACATGTCGATTTAGTTACTACTATAAGTGGCCTTTCTGGAAACAATGCAATTTTATCTACTGCTCCAGGCGTAACACTTTCATCTACAGCAGTAGCGATAACTGGAGCAAATATACAAGAAACAAGACTTAAAAGTTTATTTAATGTAGATAATCTTCAGTTTGGATTTAGGGCTGGAACTTTAACTCAGAGTCCTCTTATAATTGATACAGATTTTGGTCAATCTTCAATTATAGCAAGTCCGGGGATAGAAATGCTACAAAATGATTTAAGAGCAAATGTTGGAACTACAGGCAACTTAGTTGCAAATTATAATGATTTAGAGTTAGATGAGCCTTCTCAAAACGAAGGAACACAAGCGGATACTTTACTTACTTCTGCTTTTCTTGGAGTTTCTAATCCTTCAGAAGTAGACGAAGTTCATTTAACTTTTCAGCTTCCAGCTTGTCACGCTTTAAAATCTTCCTCAGGAGCAAAAGGTGCATCTTTTGTTGAGTTACAAATGTTTTTTGAATATTCAACAGATGGAGGAGCAAGTTATACTTCTGAATTAGCTTTTGGACCAAGTAATAATGATATAATGACTAGATCAGCTGTACTTGGCACTGGAAGAAAAGTTAACCTTTTCACAAGAGAAAATAATCATCAACCAAATAATGGGTATATAAAACCTAGCTCACCTCAGTATACAGCTTTCTCTGAAGAGTTTGTAATGAATACAGAACAATTTCAACCATATGACAACTGGCGAATTCGTATTAGAAGAATAAATGATGTAAATTTTAAAGATAGTAGTTTTAGACATGCAAATGCTTGTACACTAACTACAGTTGAGAGTATTGTAAAAGATAAATTAAGATACCCTCATACATCTTATGCCGCAGTTAGTTTTAATGCAAAAGATTTTAATAGTCAATTACCAGAAAGAGCATATACACTAAAAGGAATGAAAATTCAAGTTCCTACAAATTATCTTACTCGTGAAGAAACAGGAGGAGCAGCTGCATATACTAGAAACATAAGCTCAGGAGCAACTGAAAGCGGTTATCAAAACTGGGACGGTAACTTTAGAGGAGACACTGCTACTTACAATGTAAACTCTGTAAATCACAAAAAAGTGTTCTGTGATAATCCAGTTTGGGTATTTTATGACTTACTAATAAATGAAAGATATGGTCTTGGACAATTCATTGATAAATCTCAAATAGATATATACGAGTTATTCAGAATTGCAAAATACTGTGATGAAGAAGTACCTGATGGAAACGGTGGTACAGAACCAAGATTTACTTGTAATGTATACTTGCCAAAAGCAGCAGAAGCTACAAATGTTTTAAAACAGTTTGCTAGTATTTTTAGAGGTATTGCTCTTTGGAACGAAGGGAATCTTACTCTCTCTGTTGATAGACCAAAAGAGCCTGTATATACTTTTTCAAAAGCAAATGTTTTAGGTGGAAGTTTTACATATGAAGGAACAGGCGATAGAGTAAGAACTAATCAAGTAAAAGTTACTTGGAACGATCCTAATGATAATTTTAGGCAATCAACAGAATATGTAGAAGATTATGAAAGTATTGCAGACACAGGAAGAATAGTAAGAGCAGATCAACTAGCTTTTGGGTGTACTTCTAGAGGTCAAGCACATAGGCTAGGTAAATGGAAACTGTTAAGTGAACAAAATGAAAAGGAGACAGTAAGTTTCTCCACTTCTTTAAATGCCGCTGGACTTAAACCGGGTGATATAATATTAGTACAAGATGCAGATAAAGATCGATCATCTTATTCAGGTAGAGTATCAAACTACAATCCAGAAGCAGGACTAACACTTGATGATACAAAAGGAAGTGGTGGAGCATCTGTAAAAATTGAAGGAAATGATAGTAATTATAGCACACATAGATTTAATGTGACAGTTTTTGCAGGTGAAGTTACTTTACCTAAAACTTTTTCACAAGATGCTTGTATGTGGGAACACGGTGGAACTGGAGTAGGTTCTTGGCTTGGTGTTCGTGATATAAGTGGAGTAGATAATCTTACACTAAGAAGTGGGGAAGGAGATGCATCAGTAACAGCAACTTCAGCAGATGGTATTATTACAAATATTCCGATTGCAGATATACCAGAGTTTGATGGTCAAGTACATACAGTTGTATGGGAACTAGATTGCGATAATGGTACACATAGACTTTGGATTGATGGCAAAAAATATATGGACGATGCTACTACAGGTGGTGGTGCATATGACGGAAGCCAATGGTCAGGTGGAGATGCAGGTGGTTGGTTAGAGGCTAATTCAGGTAGATCAGGAAATTTATCGGGTAACTCTTGGCCAGTAGCAACTGGATCATCAGGACTAAGACACTACTACAATGAAGCCATTTCTACTTCAAGCGATGGTAGTTCAACTACAGAAATAGAACTTGACAGAACAATTAGTTTGCCCTCTTATAGTAATGACTATAGACCTTTACTACACTTAGTTTATCCAGGATCAGGAGCATATTTAGCAGAAGAAACAGCTGTTATAGGTGGAACTACTTTCTTTGAAGGAGACCTAATTACAAGTATAACAAGTTCAACAGCAGCAGCAAATGCTAAAGACGATAGTAATAATCCAATTGATGTTATTTGGTCAGAACATGTGAGAGTTGAAAAGCAACCTGTTACTACTTCTGCTGGAAATGTATCTAAACTAACAGTTGCTAGTGCATTTACTAATGTACCAAATTCAGAGGTAATGTGGGCACTAAAACTTTTTAATACAGATGGAACAGAAAAAGTTGGAACTGCAAAAGAGTTTAGAATAGTCTCAGTAAAAGAAGAAGATAAAATGCAATTTGATATTGTTGCTTCTGCTTATCATAAAAACAAATTCGCAGAGGTAGAAAGAGGATTTGATCTCGGACCAAGACCTACAAAGATAGCACCTGATCCAGAAGATGTCATTCCAGCACCAAACAACTTAGTAATAAACGTTTCTCCAGAAGATAGTACAGAACAAGGGGATACAGGAGAAGGTAATATTACAGGGTATAAAGCTACAATTACTTGGGATTATCCAACAAATGCAGATGGGTCAAAATTTAAATTCTGTAATGGATTCGAAGTAGAACACAACTTTTTAGATGAAGAAAAAAGAATATTAGTTGGAAATAACGAACAAGCTATAACAGTTCCAGGCATAAAAGCTGGTGGGTACATAGTTAGAGTAAGAACTAGATCAACTATAAATACAGTATCAACATACTTACAAAGAGAAGTAACAATTACATCAAGAGAGTTACTACCACCTTCAAAATCTAGACTAGAACAAGTTCAAAGAGGAGGAGAGCTTGATCAAAGTTTTTCTCTTAACACAACAAGTGGTCTAGCATCTTTTGGATCTTCTACTTACCAATTAACTTCACCAGATGGAACAGTATATTCAAATACAAGTACTAATACAGGAACTCATCAACAAGCTTTTTCAGGTATGGGAGCAAGTGCGGAAGCTTTCTTACTCTTTGATACAAGTATTGGAGCAACAGGAGATAGATTAAAAGCAATTCAAGTTCATACAGATACAAGTGTAAATCCTAATGTAACTTATCTAAAAGAAGTAGGAGCATCAAATAATGGACTTTCATCTGCTTCAGGTACAGCAACAATAAATAGATTTTCAAACCAAGTAGATGGTAGTAGCACTGCATTTGAAACTGATTTTACAGCAGGAGACTTAGTAAAAGTAACAAATGGATCTACTACAACAAGAACTACAGCGGGTGCAACTACATCAAGTCCAGAAGTAACTTTATCAAGTGCGAATAGTGCAATTGAAGTAGGTATGACAGTTACAGGTACTGGAGTTGGAACAGATACAGTAGATGGAGAAACAGCAAGTACAGGTGGTATACCTCATGTGGTTTCTATAAATGGAGTAAATCTAGTTTTATCAAGCAAACAAACAATAGGGAGTGGAGTAACTTTAACATTTACTCCAAGAGAACAATATGTAAGAGTAAGACATGTACAATCTGACACTTTAATGTTCTTAGACGAAGTAGTGCAAAGACCTTATTCAGGTACAGCACTAAAGAAACAGAGTTTTATTCCTGACACAAGCAGTGATTTTATACTTGCAAAAATAACAACAAACGGAAGCACAGTATATAGTATAGCAGAGCAGTATGTAACTGAAGGTGGCTCAGGAGATCCTCAAGTAATTAAAGGAGTGGTTTACTATGATGCTTGGAATGGTATTCCTGGTGATTCAAGTTTTCCTTCTTCTGTTTCAGCAAGTAGTTATAATTTTGATACTAAATCTCTATCAACAGATTTAACTTCTGGTTGGTCAGAAGATAGAGGAACTTTACCATATGCAATAGCAGATTTTAAATTTAGAGAGGGAGATGGCAGTG